>ERZ1035025.166-NODE-166-length-48534-cov-9.673776_pt1 | contig 48534 bp, 61 predicted proteins | sample MGYA00520619_ERZ1035025 | MGnify/ENA primary metagenome ERZ1035025 (study PRJEB33766, sample SAMN09781742) | gut metagenome | biome: gut microbiome | host: Homo sapiens | place: Madagascar | study: EMG produced TPA metagenomics assembly of the PRJNA485056 data set...
TCCTGTTTACCTCTTTCTCAGGGAGTTTAGTCTCCAGGATTTCCGGGGCGGTTCAGCCTGAGTAAGAGGCATCGCCACAATTGCAAACCAGAGAGGCCATCAGATAGGCCGCTGGTTTGATGGCAGGCTTATGAAAGATTTGAGGCTGGTCAGTGGCCAGCCGTCGGCTCACCGGTACAGGTTTGGCAGTCATGAACGTGTTACTATCCCTAAGCACCCTTAACAGCAATTCGCTGTGACAGTGCCAAATCAAGTATGATGTGGCGACATAACAAATTTCTGCACAGGTAAACGATGGGGATACCTGGCAGTGGTCCTTGATCTGTTCGCAAGAACGCCTGTGAGATGGGCGATATCGCTCTCAGCGGACAGCAGACTGACTATAAAAGCGCTGTAGCTGTAAATATCGTGGGAAACTCGTGGCAAACCAGAATGTCGTCCAAGGAAGCCGTTATACAAGCCGGAGGTTCCGGCAAGCACTATGGCTATACCTGATCAGGCAAAGTATGAGTCGTGGGGAACTGTTGGGATGCAATCCAATGGAACGCTTCTTCAGGAAGTCTGAAGATCAAATGGATTCCAGTACAAGTTATGTAAGCTTCAGCGATGCAGTTCACGTCATAACGGATTATATCGTTGGGTATTATAGTGCACTCAGGCCTCACGAATAAAATGGCAGGTTACTACCAAACGAATTGGAAAATAGATACTGGAAAAAATTTAAAATCGTGATCATTTTTTGTTGACCACTACAAACATTTATGTTTTTTTATGCTAATGAAGTTATCCTTCCTTTCTGCTTGGTTGTCTCATTCATACAGATATCTGGAAGACATAACTTGTTGTGAAAAGTAGATGCTTACCGCATGTCTGATGCACTTTTGTATAAAGGCAAAGTATTTCAGAAAATGGAAATGATTATATGAACAACACAGACTCATTAGAAAAAATAATCAAACATCAACAAAACAACGATCCAAAATACCCTGACCAGGAGCATCTGTTGATACAACTCTGTATCCGCGTAAACAAAAAAATACAGGATAATATATCGAGTTTACTCAGTGGATATGGAATAAATTATTCAACATATATGGTTCTTACCATATTATCCACAGCAGATAATCATTGTCTTTCGCCCTCAAAGATAAGCAGAGAATTCCAGTTTACCAAAACAAACATTACCCGCATTACAGATTTTTTAGAAAAAGCAGGGTATATAGAAAGAACTGATAGCAGAGAGGATCGCCGTGCTAAAAAAATCAGTCTGACATCAGATGGTCTGTCCTTTATTCAGAACGTCAATATTGCACAAAGTCTGCACCTGAAAGAAATCTGGAGCCCGCTGACCCATGCAGAGTGTGAACTGTTTGAAGACATTAATAAAAAATTACTGACGCATATTGCTGATGTGTGTCCCTAAAGCATGAAGAGTTTGAGGAAACTGAAGAGCTTCAAGCAATGAATCATATAATAAGCAGGCATAAGAGTGACATAACTACAGGCGGAAACAGCGATACAAGAAAACTACTGATTTAGGTCACAATGCAGCAAAATGACAAACTCATACGACGGTTCTTGTGAATGATGCGGTGCCTAACCCGCAAATATCAGCATGATTCACCGTAGAACTTACTGATACAAGATAACGTAATGATTGAGCTTATCTCATATGGGGTAACGCGCAATAAAAATAGTTGCAAAATTGTTTATAATTGTTCAATCTATCTTATTTTTATTAATATAGTTGAGCTTCTCAACACATTACTTTAAAGTTCTACACTAAAGGGAACAAAATTATCACAACGGATATGGAGATACTTTCAGGCCAGTCAAACCGGTTTAACTGATATGGTTGAATACACGCTTGACTATGAATGGTTTATGGTATTCAGTCCCGATAACTATGGGGCCAGTTTTGTGTAGCTTTCAACTTTAGTTGTTTTCACTCATCATAGATGATGCAATAAAAACATCATTTTCTCACGCATTGCATATTGCTGGTATATCCATATCGCATGTAGCACAGAGTGTTGGCTAAATTATAGAAATATGATTTTTTATCTCATTGACAAAGAAGTTAAGGACCGAGAGATGAGTTTTAATACCACACACGAGAAATCTGAAATCTATCGTCTAATCCTTAGAGAAAGTGAACTCATTACAGCATGGGTAAAATCTGGAGACACGCCGTCAGCAGTTTACGGAAAACTACGCGATAAAAACCCGGATATAATCTTTTCGATAAATGGCTTTTTATATAACCTACGTAACTTTAACTATGCACTATATGAAACAGCCACAAAGAACAAAAGCAAAACAAGGTTAATAATACTCAACCATTATGATGATATTGCATCAGCTATCCGTGCTGGTCATACGCTTAAAGGTGTTTACAAACTCGTATGCCCACATATAACATATAACTGTTTTATTACACAACTCAGGAAAACCTATCCTGACCTGCATTCTCAGGGTAAAGCGAATCGCAGCAACAAAAACAGAATAATAGCTAACTGATGATATATAAAATGTTTTACACTATATCTTTTATTGTAACTAAAATTCCTTTGATCCTACAAAAAGAAAGGTAAGAAGGGGTTTAAAAGAACATCACGAGACAACTGTTCTAGTTTTTTAAGCCCCCCATTAATTTAAAAAACAGATACCAAGCATGAATAAGATTATATAAATTTCATTACATACAATTCATTACTGTCCGGACAAATATTGTTGTTTATAAAATATAACACACCAATTGTAAAGCTGTGAGGTCATGCTACTTTTAACAGAATTTTTAAACAAGAGGGAATGGGAGACCATTAATAATGCAAGAAACAAAAATCAACCGCAAATCTAACTGTACAAACTGCAATATTCCTGGATGTAAGCAAACCCCGTTTTGCAAGTACTGTCGTAGTGTCAAAGATATATCCGGAGCTAGACGCTCTTTATATCTCCATGTAGCAATATTCATCATTATTATTGTACTTACTATTATTTCAGTACTTTGACAAGCCTTTTTGCACCAACTGAAGTACACAATCAGATTTCAGCCTGTCCGTAATAATTATATTTGATATTACATTAACGCTCTTTAACTGTAGGACAGCACAGCGTAAATTGTTGAATAGTTCATTCAAAAAATCATAAGGATAAAAAACCAACACTTAAAACATTGTTCTTTTTCAAGAACACATATTTAAATAAAATAACAAACCGCTACCAACTTTAAAACATTAAAAAAACTGTGAGAGATTACTCTGAAAAGAGTTCATAGCTTTTTAATAAACCATATAAAATAAACAATACATATGTTACCCCCCCAGCAAAAACGTGACAAGAACATAACACCATAAGCAGATACCATATAACCGCACACCACCATAACGAATTGGTCACTGGTTCATGACAAACCGTTCATAATTGCTAAAAATATTAATACACCATCATATAGACTTTCATGTCTAATGAAAAAAATATTTATACTCCAGAATAGCCACAACCTTTATAAAATTCAGCTCATTAGAATATAAATGCATATGCCAATGAACAGAATACATTCTCATCCTTATTGAGGAACATACTGCCTGAGAGAAAAATCATCACTCAGACTTTGAAATAACATTGTCGAGTTCATATTATACAAAAGGGGAGTCATTCCCCTTTTTTAGCTTAGGTACTCAGTTTATAAAGAAATGGCAGAATACTCTGTGTTTATCCATGAGTGTTCCTTTTCCCAGGTGAATATCCATTTACGTACTGGTCCGGCCATCACGTTAAGGTAATAACTGTCATACCCGGCCATCGTCGCCACCGGGTGGTACCCTTTCGGCACCATGACCACGTCACGGTTATAGACCGCCATACATTCATCAAGTGTGCGGTCATCGGTATACACCCGCTGCATGCAGAACCCCTGTTCCGGGTTGAGGCGATGGTAATAGGTCTCCTCCAGATAGCTCTCCTGAGGCGGGTTATTCGTATCGTGTTTATGGCTCGGGTACGAACTGGTACAGCCTTCGTTGGTCCAGACCTCGACGACCAGCAGGCTGTCAGCGGGCTTGTCTTCCGGCAAAATATTATGCACATAACGCTGGTTGTGGCCGTTACCGCGCGCTTCGCCATCGATATCCTGAGGTGCAATCAACCGCGTCGGGTATGTCCCTTTTCCCGGAGCGGTACAGACTGCCAGCTCCAGTTTCGTCAGCGCCTTCACCTGCACTGCCTCCTGCGGGGTGACGTAAACCGCCCAAGGTTTGATGCGCTCGAACGGGCTCATCCGCTCCCCGATATCAGTAAACTGTGCAGAAGGAGTGCTGATGAAAGCGCGCCCGGCCACCAGCACCAGACAGCGCTCTTCACTGACAGCGGGCAGCGTCAGCTGCTGCCCTTCCTCAAGTTCATAGGCCTCAAAGCCAACATATCCCCATCCGGCGCTTTCCGGCGTGACAGACTGAGTCCGCCCCTCAGCGTTCGGCTGTTGCCAGCGTGATAACAGACGTGACATGTCACCTCCTCAGATAAGCCCGGCGTCGCGCGCCAGGCGGCTCAGATTGTTATATCCCAGACGGGCGTAGGTCAGCGGATGGGCGATCGCCGGGTCCTGTTCAGCCTCCACCACCAGCCAACCGTGATAATCCTGCGTTTTCAGCAGTTGCATAATCGGCGGATAATCCACGCAGCCGTCACCCGGCACGGTAAACACGCCGCTCAGCACCGCGTCGAGGAAGCTGGTTTTACGGTTTTTGACGTCCGCCAGCACGTCGGCGCGCACATCTTTGCAGTGAACATGATTGATGCGCGATGCCCATCGCTGTGCCACCGCCAGCGGATCGGCCCCGGCAAAGGTCAGGTGGCCGGTATCCAGCAGTAAACCAACCTCCTCACCCGTGTGGAGCATCAGGTTGTCCACGTCTTGAGCGGACTCAATCACCGTGCCCATATGATGGTGGTAAGCAATCTGTACCCCCTGTTGCTGCGTATAGCGGGCGAACACGGTGAGCTTCTCACCATACTCTTTCCAGCATTCCTGCGGGAAACGTGGGCGCAGGTGAACCGGCGTCTGCTGCTCACCGTGAATGCAGCCACTCACTTCCGCAAAAACCAGTACTTTTGCACCCAGCTCTCGCAGCAGCGTCAGATGCGACTGCACAGCAGCAATCTCGTCCTCTACACTGCGTTCCAACAGGCGACCGGAATACCAGCCGGAGACCAACTGCAGGTCGTGGCGCTGCAAAATGGGGCCGAGCAGGCGCGCTTCTCGCGGGAATTTATTGCCCAGTTCGAAGCCGGCAAAACCGGCCTCTTTCCCTTCACTCAGGCAGGTCTCCAGAGATGTCTCCGCGCCCAGTGAAGGCAGATCATCATTCGTCCACGTCAGCGGGTTGATGCCCAGTTGTACACTCATTGTCGTCTCCATTATGCGTGTCCGCGCTCGCGCCACCAGGCGATAAGCTGCAGGTAGTTGTCCCGGATGCGCGCCACCAGCTGCGCATCGTCAATATCGTGTTTCAGCCATGCGCGGGAGGCATCGCCAAACAGCGTGCGCCCCACGGCGAAGCCTTTCACCAGCGCCTGCCCCGCGGCAGCTTTGAAGTCGGCACGCAGCTGTTCCGCCGGAGCATCCAGACCGAGGATCACCACGCCGCGGCAGTGCGGGTCCCGGCGCGCGATAATCTCGCTCAGTGCCGTCCAGCCTTCGGCGGAGAGCGGCGGCAGCTTCCACCAGTCGGGGTAAATGCCAAGGTTGTAGAAGCGGGAAATGGCACGCAGATAAAGTTCGTCACTGCGCGGCATAGTGGCGGGTAATATCACCTCCAGCAGCAGTTCATGTCCGGACTGACAGCAGGCGTGGTACACCTCGGCGATTTTCTGCTCCTGCTCCAGACGCAATCCGTGGGCATCTTCCGGATGGAAAAAGACCAGGCACTTCACCACATGCTCCTGCGGCCAACTGATAAGCTGGGTACCAATGTTACCGTGCTCCATCTCCAGCGGACGCGAGCCTGGCAGTTCAATGGGACGACCAATCCACCACCCTTCGCCGGTAATGGCGTTCAGCGCATCCTGACCAAAGGTGCCATCGCACAGCAGGCCGGCTTTCCCCTCCAGCCCGGCAGAGCTTGCCGCCTCTCGGCTGGCCTGCAGGATCAGCTGTTTCAGCGCCGGAATACGCTTAAGCGACGCGCCGCACTGCAGCGCCATATCTTCCAACTGGCTGCGGTGATCAAACGCCATCACGCACAGCTCCGGCCATTCGCGGCGGCGGGTGGTCACCCGGTGCAGATGGTTAAGACGCGGGTCAATGTCCGGGCGCGGAACGAGCGCGGCGCGGGAGAGGTAATCATCCAGCTCAATTTTGCTCGGCATCGCCGGTGCACAGCCGTGGCGCGAGACCACCAGCGCCCCACAGGCGTTGGCGTAGCGGCACGCCTGCTCCCAGCCCTCGTCGTTCAGGTAACCGCGCAGCAGGCCAGACATAAACGCATCTCCCGCGCCAAGGACGTTAAGCACCTCCACACACACGCCGGTCACCGTCAGGCCGTCATCCAGCCGAGGTGGAATGGCATCGGTATACACCGAACAGCCCAGCGCGCCGCGCTTGCAAACCAGTGTCGCCTTGCTGACGTGGCGCACCTGCGCCAGCGCCTGCAACGTATCGGTGCTGCCCCCCGCAATGTGAAACTCCTCTTCGGTGCCGACAACGACGTCGAAAAGGTGTAGCACCTCCTGAAGTTCACGGGTAACCTGTTCGGCAACGATAAAACGCGTTTCGCCGTCTCCTAGAGAGGTTAGTCCCCACAGCACCGGACGGTAGTCGATGTCCAGCACCGTGCGCACGCCGTGACGGCGGGCGTAATTCAGCGCCGTCAGCACCGCCTCGCGGGTCTGCGGGTGAGAAAGGTGAGTCCCGGTGATGGCAATACACCGTGCGGAGGCAATGTAGCTTTCGTCCACATCGCTGGCAGTAATCGCCATATCCGCGCAGTTATCGCGATAAAAAATCAGAGGAAAGGTGTCCCGGTCTTTAATGCCGAGTAGCACCAGCGCCGTGAGGCGTTCTTTATCGGTGATCAGATGGCTGGTATCGCAGCCCACCTGGTTTAACTCTTCCCGCAGGAAGCGCCCCATATGTTCATCGCCAACGCGCGCCAGCATTGACGAGCGTAAGCCCTGACGCGCGGTACCGTACGCCACGTTGCCGGACGAGCCGCCGAGATATTTGGCGAAGCTCGACACATCCTCCAGACGGGCACCAATCTGCTGGCTGTAGAGGTCTACCGCCACGCGGCCCATGCATATCACATCAAACTGCTTTTCCACGTTTAACCCTCTTCAGACAATGTCATTCACGTTCAGCCAGAGGCCCTGCTGGTGTGAGAGTGCGATGGCATCCAGCACGCGCGAGACCTTCCAGCCCTCTTCGAAGTCCGGCCACATCGGTGCGTCGGTGGCAATGCCGTCTACCAGATCACGCACTTCCACCGTTTTTTGATCGTTAAAGCCGATACCATGACCTGCGCCCATGCAAAACGCGCCGTAATCCGGGTGTGCCGGACCGACCAACAGTGTCCGGAACCCCTGACGGTTCACCGGATCATCATGCAGATAGAGCTTTATCTCTGCCATCCGCTCTTGGGTAAAACTGATCGCTCCTTTGGTACCAGTAATGACGTATGACAGCCCCATCTTGCGGCCGCAGGCGACGCGGGAAGTTTCAATGACGCCCTGCGCCCCGCCCGCAAAGCGCACCATCGCGTGGGCCTGATCTTCATTTTCCACGGTGACCATTTCCGACGATCCGGCCTTTGCCGGACGTGCCGGCACCACAATTTTCAGATCGCCACAGACCTGCTCAATCTCTCCCACCAGATACTGGGCCATATTGACGATATGTGCCGCCAGGTCACCCAGAGCCCCCAGTCCGGCGGTCTCTTTAAAACAGTGCCAGTGAATAGGGGAAAGCGGGTCGGCCATATAGTCTTCGTTGTGGGTTCCGTAGAAGTGGATCACCTCACCAATTTCGCCGCGCGCAATAATCTCTTTCGCCAACTGTGCCGTCGGGTTTTTCATGTAATTGAAACCCACCAGCGTTTTCACCCCTGCCCGCTTCGCAGCGTCGACCATCTCACGCGCGTCGTGGGCATTCAGTGCCAGCGGCTTTTCCGAATAGACGTGCTTGCCGTGGCGGATCGCCTCCAGCGCCATCTCTTTGTGAAGATGGTTAGGGGAGCATATATCCACCACATCAATGGCCGGGTCGGCCACGAGCACCCGCCAGTCTCCGGTTGAGCGATTGAAGCCAAACGCCTGCGCGCGTTCTGCCGCCAGCGCCGGGTTCACCTCAGCCACCATCTCGCGCACCAGTTTGCCGCGCAGATTGAACACCGTCGGTGCCTGGGCATAGGCAATGGCATGCGCCTTGCCAATATACCCGGTGCCAATCAATCCAATACGAACCTCTTTCATCGTGATTCTCACAGTGCGCCGCGACGGCTCTTGGCATAGGTGTCGAATGCCACCGCCAGAACGATAATTAATCCGGTGATAATTTGCTGGTAGTAGGCCGAGACGTTCATCAGTACCAGGCCATTAATCAGAATGCCCATGATGATGGAGCCGATGATAGTGCCGCCGATGCGCCCATATCCCCCCATCAACGACGTGCCGCCAATAACCACCGAGGCAATAACACGCAGTTCAAAGGAGATCCCGGCAACCGCCTCAGCGCTCCCCAGACGAGCGCTCAGGATGAAGCCCGCCAGCCCCGCCAGACAGCCAATCAGCACATAGACGCTAACCAGCACACGCTTCACGTTTACCCCAGCCAGACGTGCCGCCTCCGGGTTGCCACCGATGGCATAGACGAAGCGCCCCCAACGGGTTTTATGCAGTGCCAGATAACCACCAATGGCAACGATGGCGAAGATCCAGATCGGAATGGAGATGCCGAGCAATTCCCCTCGTCCCCACCAGCGATAACCCTGATCGAAGCCGGCAATCGGCGCACCGTCGTTAATCACGAGCGTCAGACCACGCCAGATGGTCATCCCGCCAAGGGTGACGATGAACGGTGGTAGGCGCAGGCGGGTGACGCCCAGACCGTGCAGGAAGCCAATCGCTGTACCCATGGTCAGACAAATCCCCAGCCCAATCAGCCAGCTTATACCGCCCCAAGCGTTCGGATCGACTGTGGTGAAATTGTCGCCTTTGATCACGTACGCCGCTGTCATGGCGCACACTGCCAGAATAGAGCCCACGGAGAGGTCGATCCCAGCGGTCAGAATGACGAAGGTCATCCCCACGGCCATGATCCCGTAGATGGAGACTTCGGTCAGGATGTTGAAAATATTGCGTTCAGAGAAAAAATTACTGTTCTGCGACTGAAAGAAGATCAGCAGCAGGATCATGAAAATCAGTACCCCGAAGCGCTCGAAGAAGGCAATGGGATCGATGCGTCCGACGCGTTTTACCGGGACCTGCGTTTTAGGAATCATCTGCGTCATGAGAAACTCCGTTATGCCGCTTTCAGGGCGTTGTGGTTGATAGCCATCATCGTCATCAGCCGTTCTTCGTTAGCGTCGTCACCGTGGATCTCGCCAGTTAACCGGCCTTCACTAAGGGTGATGATCCGGTCAGACACCGCCATCACTTCAGGCAGATCGGAGGAGATCACGATCACCGCCACGCCCTTTTTCGCCATATCAAACAACACCTGGTGCACTTCCGATTTGGTTCCAACGTCGATGCCACTGTATTGATTCACGAGAAGTACGAAAAAAACCGGGAGGATATTGGATTATTCGGGATTTGACGGGATTAGATTTGGTGGGGCTTGCAAGCCTGTAGAGCAAATTTTAGCCGTTAAGCATTGAAACGCGAAAGATTGTTAGAAATGGCTTTTGTTTCATTAAACATACGAAAAGCAATTGCTTCACGCATTATTTCAATTGCAGCTTCAAAAACGCTTCAAACCCGATAACAACCAGGCTTCTGGCGAATGACGTATATCAAAAACAGCTTTTGTTGTTTCAGTATCTTACCCTCTAGGTTACTTGAGGGAAAGTGCGTGTTTTAGCTAGATTCCTGGTTGTTATACGGCTTTTTTTACATCTTGTGGATCCTGCAAAGGAGCTACAAGACTCTCCTGTTCATTAATCCCATACTTTGACAAAATCTCTTTGCGTTTTTCTTCAGGTAATGCATCTAGCATCATCAACGTCTGGATACTTTGCTGTGAAAATCCTATAAAGCTGTAAAGCTTCTGTTCATTAAATACAAGTGGCATTAACGCCAGTAGCCCACCTTTGCTTAATAGTTTCAGTGCCTTACGTGCCTCATCTGGTTCCAGTTCTTCAATCATATTGATTAAGGTTGTGGTTAATTTGTTTATCAGCTCCGAAGAATCCTGCGGCTCATTAGCTTGAGCAGCAGTGCCAGGAATAGACAGACCTAGGTGTGCAATAACTTGCTCTCGTTCTTTGGTGGGCATAGACATCACATCGTATTCAACTGCTTTCCCCCCTTTCACACCTTCCTTTTTTCGCTTTGTCCAGCCTTGAACATTTGCCCGATAGTGAACACCTGCAACAGATCCAGGCATACCATCAGCAGCCATAATTTCTTGCGGCGTACACCAGATTGACTTTTTAGTATCACCAGATTCTATAAAGTTACTTTTCAAAATTTAAACCCTTATTTTTCAATGTAATACACAAAACATAGCCAACAATACTAAAAAGTTACTTTACAAAAGACTTTTCAGTATTTATCTTTTTGGCAAGTAAACTAAGTTTTTGCACTTAGTTAAATTGCTAACTTTATAGATTACAAAACTTAGGAGGGTTTTTAAATGTGTTCCAACGAAAAGGTCCGTGATTGGCATCGTGCTGATGTGATTGCGGGACTTAAGAAAAGAAAGCTCTCTTTATCAGCTCTTTCTCGGCAGTTTGGTTATGCGCCAACAACATTAGCTAATGCGCTAGAACGGCACTGGCCAAAGGGCGAACAGATTATTGCTAACGCCCTTGAAACTAAACCGGAAGTCATCTGGCCTAGCCGATATCAAGCAGGTGAATAATATGGAACTTTGGGTGTCACCGAAAGAGTGTGCAAATCTTCCTGGCTTGCCGAAAACATCAGCTGGTGTGATTTATGTCGCTAAGAAGCAAGGATGGCAAAACCGCACTAGAGCAGGTGTCAAAGGAGGTAAAGCAATTGAATACAATGCTAACTCTTTACCTGTTGAAGCGAAAGCGGCGTTATTGCTTAGACAAGGAGAGATTGAAACAAGCCAGGGCCGTTTTGAAATCGCCCGCCCCACGCTGGAAGCCCACGATTATGATCGTGAGGTGCTGTGGAGCAAATGGGATAACGCCAGCGATTCCCAGCGCAGACTTGCTGAAAAATGGTTGCCTGCAGTTCAGGCCGCAGACGAAATGCTGAACCAGGGGATTTCAACAAAAACGGCTTTTGCGACCGTTGCAGGGCATTACCAGGTCAGTGCATCCACTTTGCGTGACAAGTATTACCAGGTACAGAAGTTTGCGAAGCCTGACTGGGCGGCTGCGCTTGTTGATGGACGTGGTGCATCCCGTCGCAACGTTCACAAAAGTGAATTTGACGAGGATGCCTGGCAGTTTCTGATTGCAGATTATCTGCGACCGGAAAAACCCGCCTTTCGCAAATGTTATGAGCGTCTGGAACTGGCAGCACGTGAGCATGGCTGGAATATTCCCTCCCGTGCCACGGCCTTTCGCCGGATTCAGCAACTGGACGAGGCAATGGTTGTTGCCTGCCGTGAAGGTGAACATGCACTGATGCATCTGATACCGGCACAGCAGCGAACTGTGGAACACCTGGACGCCATGCAGTGGATCAACGGCGACGGTTATCTGCATAACGTCTTTGTACGCTGGTTTAACGGTGATGTGATCCGCCCGAAAACATGGTTCTGGCAGGATGTGAAAACCCGAAAAATTCTGGGCTGGCGCTGCGATGTGAGCGAGAACATTGATTCAATTCGCCTCTCGTTCATGGATGTGGTGACACGCTACGGCATCCCGGAAGATTTTCACATCACCATTGATAACACCCGTGGGGCAGCGAATAAATGGCTGACGGGGGGCGCGCCCAATCGTTACCGCTTTAAGGTGAAAGAGGACGACCCAAAGGGACTGTTTTTACTGATGGGCGCGAAAATGCACTGGACAAGCGTTGTTGCCGGTAAAGGCTGGGGCCAGGCAAAACCTGTTGAACGTGCTTTCGGTGTTGGTGGGCTTGAGGAATACGTTGATAAGCATCCGGCACTGGCTGGCGCATATACGGGGCCAAATCCGCAGGCAAAACCTGATAACTATGGCGACCGTGCTGTTGATGCAGAGCTGTTTCTGAAAACCCTTGCTGAAGGTGTGGCGATGTTCAATGCCAGAACAGGCCGTGAAACAGAAATGTGCGGGGGCAAACTCTCGTTTGATGATGTTTTCGAGCGTGAATACGCCAGAACGATTGTGCGTAAGCCAACCGAAGAACAAAAACGGATGCTGTTACTGCCTGCCGAAGCGGTGAACGTTTCACGCAAAGGCGAGTTTACGCTTAAAGTTGGCGGCTCCCTTAAAGGCGCGAAAAACGTTTATTACAACATGGCGTTAATGAATGCAGGCGTGAAAAAAGTTGTGGTCAGGTTTGATCCGCAGCAGCTACACAGCACAGTTTATTGCTACACCCTAGACGGTCGGTTTATCTGTGAAGCGGAATGTTTGGCACCTGTTGCATTTAATGATGCTGCGGCAGGCCGTGAATATCGCCGCCGCCAGAAACAACTGAAATCTGCAACTAAAGCAGCCATTAAGGCGCAGAAACAAATGGACGCGCTGGAAGTTGCTGAACTGCTGCCGCAGATAGCCGAACCAGCAGCACCAGAATCAAGGGTTGTTGGTATTTTCCGGCCTGTGGGTAACACAGTACGGGTTAAATATCGCACCCCCGATGATAAATACGAACCCGCTCGTGATGAATATCTGAATCAGTCACTGGATATTCTGGAACAGAAAAGACGTAAAAAAGCCATTTAATTAACGTTTAAACAAAATTTAATTACGAGGTTATTCAGATGAATATTTCCGATATTCGCGCAGGACTGCGCACGCTTGTAGAAAATGGAGAAACCACGCTGACACGCATCGCCAGTGAATCAGGCGTGGCCCTGAGCACAGTCAGTGGTTTTGTGAATGATAAATATAACGGCAACATGGAATCAGTCGGGCGCACACTGGAACGCTGGCTGGAAAACTATCATCGCGCAGAAGAACTGCCGGAACCCCCGCGTTTTGTGGAAACTGCAACAGCCCGTCAAATCTGGACAAGTATGCGTTTTGCTAATCTGACCGGAACCATTGCTGTTATCTGCGGTAATCCAGGAGTGGGTAAAAGCGAAGCAGCCCGTGAATTTTGTCGCACTAATAATAATGTCTGGATGATCACCATTGCGCCATCCCGTGCCAGTACGCTGGAATGTCTGACTGAACTTGCCGAAGAGTTGGGAATGAATAATGCACCATGTCGCAAAGGGCCGCTTTCCCGTAACCTGCGTCGCCGCCTGAAAGGAACGCAGGGACTGGTCATTGTTGACGAAGCTGATCACCTTGACACCGAAGCGCTGGAAGAGCTCCGTCTGTTACAGGAGTCCGCCTGTATTGGCCTTGTTCTGATGGGGAATCACCGTGTTTATTCAAATATGACCGCTAATGGCGACAGAACAATTGAGTTTGCCCGTCTGTTTTCCCGTATTGCAAAGCGCACAGCAATTAATAAAACCAAAGAAGACGATGTAAACGCAATTGCGGATGCCTGGCAGATTACCGGGAAAAATGAACGGGAATTATTACAGCAGATTGCACAAACGCCTGGTGCGCTCCGCATTATGAATCAAACGCTGCGCCTTGCTGTTATGAATGCCTTCGGTAAAGGCGAACGTGTTAATGAGGATTATCTGCGTGAGGCTTACAAAGAGTTAGACCAGGACGTTGATGTTTCGATGCTGCTGGGTGTGCAAGGGGATGCTGAATCATGATGTCACGGAATATCAAAATGGCAACGGAAGTAAAGACCTGGTTACAGGAGCGCGGCAGCCACGTCAACGAATCCTGGCTGGGCGTGGCCCGCCCGGTGCTTGAAATCACCTGCCCACCACCGGAGCTTGTCAGGAATGCTGTCAGGATTATGGAGCATAAATCCGGGGTTGCCCGTTCCGTATGGACGGCCCGCCTTAATGGTTGCCAGATTATCTGGCGTTAATAACGGCTTATTTATTTGTGAGGAATAACAAAATGGCAAAAGTAATCTTTGAATTTAACCGCATGGAAGATGTTGAGTTTCAGAAAAAAGGAGGTTTCTTTGTAGGAATGAGTGTGCAACTGGGAGAACAGTCTCCTAAGGAGCAAATCGGACCGCATGACGTGATGGCAGGCATTATCAAGAGCATGGCTCCTGAAATTATTGAAAAAGCAACCCAGGAGTTGTTGAAGTCAGCCAGAGAACTTGGGCTGGAAGCCGAAGGCGAGTTATTCCGGTATAACCCGGATGCAGCCAAACATTAATTTCAGGAAAGGAGGCATGATGATAATCCCTCGCAAAAGATGGTCACGCGAAGACCGGGAATTTATCGAAACCAACGTCGGGAAGCTGACCGTTGAAGAAATGGCGAAAAAACTGAACGTTGCCCCAACCGCCCTACAGGCACATGCCAGAAGGCACGGAATATCGTTGTGTGCATACCGGGTCAGTGAGCACGACAAATATTTGTGTCGTGAACTTTATAAAGAAGGCCTGGCTATTCATGTGATAGCCCAGAAGATGGAATTAAGCAATCGTGCTGTATCCGGCATTGTATACAGCGAATATTAATTAACAGGAGCTTTATTTATATGGCTAAACCAGCAAAACGAATCAAGAACGCCGCAGCGGCTTATGTTCCGCAATCCCGCGATGCCGTGGTATGTGATATCCGCCGGATTGGTGACCTGCAACGCGAAGCGGCACGACTTGAAACGGAAATGAATGACGCTATCGCTGAGATTACGGAGAAATACGCCTCACAGATTGCACCCCTTAAAACCAGTATTGAAACCCTTTCAAAAGGCGTTCAGGGATGGTGTGAAGCGAACCGTGACGAACTGACGAACGGCGGCAAGGTGAAGACGGCGAACCTGGTAACCGGCGATGTGTCATGGCGTCAGCGCCCACCATCGGTAAGTATTCGCGGTGTGGATGCGGTGATGGAAACACTGGAGCGTCTTGGCCTGCAACGCTTTATTCGCACGAAACAGGAAATCAACAAGGAAGCGATTTTACTGGAACCGAAAGCGGTCGCAGGTGTTGCCGGAATTACAGTTAAATCGGGCATTGAAGATTTTTCTATTATTCCGTTTGAACAGGAAGCCGGTATTTAATATCACCATTAATATTTAATTAGTTCACTTTCTTTTAATTATGGCGCGATGCGTCAGGGGATTGCTCGCGCCTGAAACAGATTACTGAGGAATAAAAAATGGTTGATGCAAAAGTTCTGAACGGTGTCAGTACATTATTACGGGCTTACGGACGTCTGACCTGTGGCGTTCTGGCGGAAAAAATGAATATGCCACCTTCCTCAATGGTGTATTTCCTGCGTGATGCGGTTGATGCCGGAGTTCTCACTGAATGCAACGGATTTTATGACGTTCCGCGCCCTCGTCCGACGCCGCCAGTAAGACGAAACGCAACGGAGCCCCCCGCTGTTGATGATGCTCAATGGTGCGCTTTCCGCCGCTCTTTGCCCTGGCTGGAAGGCAATGCCATTCCGGCACTGGCAAAAGAATTTGCGACAGGCGTACTGACCTGCGAGTCGGTTTACATCGTTGCTGAAGTGGATGACGAGATGTGCAAACAGGGGATGCCCCGTTTTGTGATGGCGTATATCGATATCCGACTGGGACGTTTTATTTGTGGCTCCAGTGGCTGGAATATCACCGACCACGTCCTGCGCTATCTCATTCTTGATTATTCACCGGTTCCGGCGGAAACACAGGAAATCAGCGAGCATGATTAAGTCAATTGGCTTTGTCCTGCTGGTTGGCACCTGTGGGAATGATGCCTGCGATGCCATTCCGGTAACGGAAAAAATCTGGCCCGCGGAGCAGGCATGTATGCAGGTGATGGAGCGCATACAAAAACGTTATCCCAATGAAATCTTTTATTGCGAAGAGGTATTACGAAATGAGTAAGCATATTTATGACGACCCTAAATATCGGGCTGAAATGCGGGCGCAACTGGTTGTCAGTGGATATACACCGGAGCAGGCCGATACAACTCTGACAGAACTGATGGGACAGCTTCCATTTGATGAAGCTGAATATGAATACTGGCTGAAGCAGTACAAGCTGGAAATTATGGAAAACACCACACTTCCATCGCTGATCAGAATAATAAAAAGCGTTGTCGACAATGCTTGTTATAGCGGTGATTGTCTGGCCGCAGCAATTGCGGCCAGCGCTCTGGTGAATCTGCTGAATGCTACAGGTGCAGTTGCTCCTGAATCCAGTTGCTCATAAGGGATTTTCCTGTAGACACAAGAATGTCCATTGAAGCGTCCATGCAGATTTTTTTGAGCCTGGTCATTATTTTCGGCTGGTTCAGTGCGTTAGCAAAATCCAGACCGCGCTGTGACAAACGGATATACCGGCACCTGAAAGAAACCTTGTCTCGACCGGAATGAACGCCTGTTGATTCTGGTGTGGATAACAGGTCTGTTCCGGTAATAAAACCATTATCCAGCATTAACAGAAAGTGAAAGTAAAGCGCGTTCTCGTCGGGTACAGCATCGGAGAGTTCTGTGTTTTTTATGAATACGTCAGGAGAATCAATTAAAACGTTAAAAATGGTTTTCATTATTTCCAGATCAATTTTCATGAATCAAATCCTTTAATACGTTCAGGGCGGTGCAGCAACACCGCCTTCATGGAGATACGCATCATGCGCGCATCATTGATTAAATTAATTCATGTCGCCCGTCGCGATCTACAACTCGACGATGACACTTACCGCGCCTTTCTGGTGCAGTGCACGGGCAAAACCAGTTGCCGCGAGCTGTCCGTTGCACAACTGGAACGGGTGCTCGATGCCATGAAAGAGCGCGGTTTTAAGAAGCAGAAAAAACATCCCCGCCGTCGCTTTAAGGGGCATGTCACACCGCGCGAGAAGATTTACAAAATCTGGCAGCAGATGTTCCTTGATGGTTTCGTTTCCGATATCAGCGACGCTGCGCTGGACAAATACGTTGAGCGCCTGACAGCCAGACGTAATGGCGGTCAGGGTGTTTCCACGCTGGCATGGTGTCACGGGGAATCGTTGCAGGTTGTGCTTGAAACGCTCAAACAGTGGCATATGCGCTGCATCCGTGAAGCCTTTGCCCGACATGGTGTGCCTTTACCTGTGAGCGAAACTGGGCGGGAGCTGCGCGGCTATGATGCACTGACCAGTGCGTATGCCCGTGCACGAAACAGCGGGAGAATTGCTGTATGAAACAGATGAAAGAGCAGGATTTATTCGAAGACCTCCGGGACGACAGCGTTCTGGAATATCTTCATGATTACCAGGAAAACACCGCTTATCCGGCGTTACTTTCTGAACTGAACGCACTGCTGCGTAAAGAGCTGGCCCGGATTGGCGCAGACCCTGCCCATTCCCTTGAGCTGGTTGTGGCGATTTGTCGCCATATCGGCGGGATGCAGGTTTATGTTCCGAGGGGGAATATTCTGGAGAATCTTGTCCGGGATATGCGTATCTGGCGTGATTTTAACGGCCATAATATTCCTGAACTGGTTCAGCGTTACGGGGTGACGTATAAAACCGTCTACAAGGCCATCAAACGGATGCGACGTCTGGAGCGCAATAAATACCAGCCGGATTTGTTTTACCCCTCCCCGAACCTGCCTCACCCCGTTCGTCGTCCGCCACGACGCCCTTAATCAATGAAGCCGGTAAATCCGGCTTTTTTTATGCCTCCGGCACCATGAAGCAGACCACGTTTAAATCTGCTTCACAGGTGCTTTTATGGAAAATCAAAAATTCCCCCCGGCCTTTGAGCATGCGCTGAATTTCATTCTGCGTCCCGATATCGAAGGCGTCTATGTCAATGACCCCACTGACCGTGGCGGCGAAACCAAATACGGCATTTCTGACCGCCGCGACGGTGTGATTGACGGCAAAACCGATGTCAACGGCGACGGCAAACCGGATACCCGCATTAAGGATTTAACCCGCGAACAGGTCGCGCAGATTTACTGGCGCGATTACTGGCTGCCTGCCGGATGTGACCAGTGGCCTGATGGCGTGGCGATGTTTGTGTTCGATGCAGCGGTTCAGCATGGCGTTAAAAAAGCCATCAGAATTTTGCAGGAAGCCGCTGATGTGGATGCTGACGGCATCATCGGCCCGCGTACCCGTAAGGCCGTGAGTCTGTCCACCCCGGACTGGTTGTTGGCCCGCTGCATTGTCCGTCGTTCCCGCTTTTATGCCGACATCATCAAGTCAAAACCCGCCCAGGGTAAATACCTGAACGGCTGGTTTAACCGCATGGAAAAACTGACCGACGCCTGTCTGGAAATCATCGATACCCCTCTGGGCATCATGTCCGCCACGCGGGGGTGATATGGGCAAAGGCTGGGATGCCTCACTGAAAGCCGGGCGGCGTGACCGCCTGCGTCAGGAGGTTCTGCACCGCATGGCCGGAGGTTCGCCCCCGAAACCGCTGGACTATACCGGTCATGACGGCACACACGCCAGCTACTACATGCGTGGCTGGAACTCCGTGGATACACGGGACATTTTCTGGCAGTGCCAGAAGTACAAGGAAAAACTCAATGCACAGAATGAATAGTCTTTTTGTTCGCGTTATTTACTCCCGCTTTATGTTGTGCCAGTGGTCGTTTCTGGGGCTGTCGGCAGTGCTTTTTCTGGCGAGCTGTTTTGCCGGATGGCGGGCGTTTGCGGTCATGGTGCTGGCATACGGCGCGACACTCTGCCTGATTCACAGTTTCCAGCTGGGTAACGTGCCTTATCGCCTGCAACCCAAAAGGCGCTTCCGGGCGGCCTCCCTTCGAATTGTCGTGTGGTCATGGGTGGTCTGGGCCGTTGGTTTTTTCATGCTGACATTCGGCATTCTTTATCTGAAGGAGCCTTATCAGCTGGCGTTCTGGCTGGGCGGTATCTTTTGCGCGGCACTTTATAAACATCAGCGCCGTTTTCATAAGGGGGATTCATGGATCCGTTAACCCTTTCAGGCATCGCTTCTGTCCTGCTGAAAGCCGGGCCGGGGCTGATTCGTTCCGTCGGGCGCTGGTTTGGTGGCAGCACATCTGCCGCCGCTGACTCGGTGGCCGGTATGGTGGAAAGCGTCCGGGAAAGCCTGCCGGTGGCTGAACAGCAACGCATTCTGGAACAAAAACTGGTGATGCTGTCACCGGAGCAACTGATGCAGCTGGAAACCCTGAAAATTCAGCTGCAACAGCTGGAGGTGGAACGGCAGAAGCTGGTGCTGGCTGACCAGCAGGCCGCACACCACGAACAGCAGGAAACCATCCGCAATGGTGACAACGCCACGGACAGCTATGTGCGCCAGACGCGCCCGCTGCTGGCCCGCCTTTCCTGTTACAGCAGTCTGGCCTATGTGCTGTTGCTTTCCTGCGGCCAGATTGCCGGAGCCATTGCCGGTGCCAGAGGTATCACGCTGCATATGCCGTCACCGGACTGGGATATCACGCTGATGTTACTTACCCCGGCGCTGGGCTATCTCGGCGTGCGAACTCTTGACGGCTTTGCCCGTTACAGCAAGTCAAGCAAGGACAAAATTTCTGCGGGGCTGAAATGACCGACGAAATCGACCGCATCAGTGAAGTGGTTCTGAACGAACGTCAGAGCGTCGTTAAAGCCTGGCAGACGCGGACAAAAGAAGCGCCCCACAGCCGGGGCTTCTGCAATGACTGCGGGAACGTTATTCCGGCACAGCGCCTTGCGGCGCTGCCGGATGTGGTGACCTGTATTGACTGTCAGCAGATACGGGAACACAGGAGGAAATCGTGTCCTGGGAAATGATCAGAGCCAACTGGCCCATTCTGTGGGCATTGCTGATGACAGGAATAAACCTGCTTCAGCTGATTCTGGCGAAAACCTACGTCAAACGCGAAGAGTTTGATTCACTCCGTTCCCGCATGTCGGTGATGGAAAGCCAGGTACACCATTTACCCGACCGTGATGAGTTCCACCGCCTGCAACTGGATATCAGCAACCTGCGGGGAGAAATCAAAGAGCTGGGGCCATCCATCCGCCAGGTATCCCGCATCAGCGATTTGTTATTAGAGAACGAGTTAAAGGAAAAAAAATAATGGCGATGAAAGAGATCCTCACTGAAGACCGTCGTCTTGTGTTGCTGCGTTCCCTGCTGGACTGTGGCGACAGCGCGAATGAATCCGTGTTGCAGACCTGCCTTCAGGCCTACGGTCATAAGGTATCCCGTGATGTGGTGCGCACCCAGCTTGCATGGCTGCGCGAGCAGGGGCTGGTTCGTCTGTCTGATGTGGGCGGCTGTTACGTGGCTGAAATCACCGGCAGCGGTGAGGATGTGGCAAACGGCCTGTCCAGCGTTCCGGGCGTTAAAAAACCCCGTGCGAGGGACTGAGCATGGCCCGAAAACTGAAGCCGTTAAGTCGCGGAGAACGGGCCGTCGTGCGGCAGCTGGCGTACTGTCTTGTGCTCGCGGATATTGAGCAAAACGCCATTGTCCGTGCATACGAACAACAGACCGGAAAGCCCTGGAACCCGGATGCACCGGATACCCCCATGAAACGTGCCCTGCGTTCATCACCGGCATGTGCGCGGCTGTGGAAGCTGCTGGGTAAGGATATCCGCTCCGTTCGCGAAGAAATATACGCCGGTCTGAAAACACCGGGAACTGAAGACGGGGGCCGTCGTGAACCGTAAAAAGAATCCGATAAGTAAAGCGTCCCGTGATGAACTCCGCCGTCTGGCGCACAACCTGACATGGCGGGAAATCCAGAGTGGCGCACTGAAATCTGCATACGAAAGTTTACAGCGTAGTGAGCAACAGGAGGGCACACATGGAAAATGAACAACGCCCCACCCGTGGCCGTCTTTCCAAAGTGGATTTACTCCCGGACAGCATCCGGGAGCAGTTGCATCAGATGCTGCGGGAAAAGCGGCACACGCAGGAGGAAATCCGCGAAGCCATCAACGCCCTGATTGACGAACACAACCTGCCGGAAGAGATGCAGTTAAGCCGGACGGGCTTAAACCGCTATGCCATCCGCATGGAAAAAGTCGGGGCAAAAATCCGTGCCTCCCGCGAAATGGCCGAAGTCTGGGCGGCAAAGCTGGGTTCCGCGCCGACGTCAGACGTCGGCAAACTGCTGATGGAGTTTGTAAAAACGCTGGCTTTTGAAACGTCCATGTCGATGGCAGAAGACGACAAGCCTGTTGCACCGAAGGCGCTGGGGCAACTGGCGCTGGTTGCCCAGCGTCTGGAAGCGGCAGCCATGACCAGCCATAAACGCGAGAAAGCGATCCGTGATGCGTTTGCGCAGGAGATGGCAGAGAAAACCGAAGAACTGGTCAGAACGGGCGGTCTGTCAGGTGGTGCGGCTGACACCATCAAACGAGACATTCTGGGGATTAGCGTATGACACAAATGGATACGTTCAGTGAATATGATGTTCTGCTGCCGTATCAGAAACGCTGGGTGGCGGATGATGCCGACCTGAAAATTGCCGAGAAATCCCGCCGTACCGGTTTAACCTGGGCGGAAGCGGCGGATGCAGCACTGACGGCATCACTGAAGAAGGAAGACGGCGGGCGCGATCACTTTTATATCGGTTCGAATAAGGAGATGGCCCGCGAATTTATCGACGCCGTGGCGATGTGGGCGAAGGCGTTTAATGCGGCAGCGGAAGAAATCTGCGAGGAAGTGATCACCGACGAAGACAAGGACATTCTGACGTTCGTCGTGTACTTCGCCAGCGGTTTTAAGGTCAAGGCACTGTCCAGCAACCCGAGCAACATTCGCGGGATGCAGGGGAATGTCACCATCGACGAGGCCGCGTTCCATGAAAAACTGGACGAGCTGCTGAAGGCGGTGCTGCCGCTGAAAACATGGGGCGGCAAAATTCGCCTTATTTCCACCCATGACGGCGTGGACAACCTGTTTAACCAGCTGATTCAGGAAAGCCGCGCGGGCAAAAAAGATTACAGCATTCACACCATCACGCTGGATGACGCCTGCAATGACGGGCTGTACCGGCGTATCTGTCAGGTGCGCGGCATGGTGTGGTCACCGGAAGCCGAAGCGGAATGGAAAGAAGGTCTGCTGCGAAATACCGCCACCCGCGAAGACGCACTGGAAGAATATTACTGCGTCCCGAAAAACGGCGGCGGCACGTATATCCCCCGCTCACTGCGTGAACGTGCGGCCCGTGGCACCGGGAAAGTGTTGCGCTTTACCGGCACACCGGAATTTAACGCACTGACGGAAAGCCAGCGCCGGGCAGATATCCGGGAATGGCTGGAAACAGTGGTGCGCCCTGAACTGGAAAAACTCCCGAAGAACCTGCGCCACTGTCTGGGGGAAGACTTTGCGCGTTCGGGTGACCTGACCGTACTGGCCCCGGTGACGGTGAACGATGACACCACCCGCGAGGTGCCGTTCCTGGTTGAGCTTGGCAATGTGCCGTTTAAACAGCAGGAGCAGGTGCTGTTCTGGCTTTGCGATCGTCTGCCCCGTCGTGACGGCATCAAAATGGATGCGCGGGGGAATGGTCAGTATCTGGCAGAACAGGCGGCGGAGCGGTACGGCGACGAAGTGGAACAGGTGATGCTGTCCGTGGCGTTCTACCGCGAAAACATGCCCCGTTTCCGTGCGGCGTTTGAAGATGATGAGCTGATCCTTCCGAAGCATGAAGACGTGATCAATGACCTCGGGGCCATTCAGTTACTGCGTGGCGTTCCCGGCATTGATGATTCACGAACCAGAGGCAGCGACGGTCACAAACGTCACGGCGACGCCGCTGTGGCCATTTTCCTGGGCTTCCTTGCCAGTAAAGATGACTGCCACCGTTACGAACTGCACCGCCTGAACCGCCCGGCGAAACCGGAAGAACGCAACGCGCGCCGCCAGATGAAGCTGACGCGCGGCCTGAAAAATGAGGGAGGTTTACTGTGAACCTGAAACAACTGGCCGGGGCCGTTCGCCGTCTGCTGAACCCGGCAACCGGTGAGGAAGACACGCTGAAAAAAGAGGCGCTCAACGAAGCACAGGCCCGTCCGCGTCATGCCGGTGTGCGTTCGGCCTCGCCGGGTATCAGCGTCGCCTCCGGGCTGAACCCCGGCAGGCTGGCAGGCATTCTGCGCAATGCCGCCGACGGCATCACGCGTGATTTTTTTATCCTTGCTGAAGAGATGGAAGAGCGCGATTTGCATTACGCCTCGGTGCTGCGCACCCGCAAGCTGACGGTGGCGGGTATCGAACCGGTGGTGGTGGCCGCCAGTGATGACGATGCTGACGTGCAACTGGCGGACGCCATCCGTGCGCTGATGGAAGCCCCGCAAATCCCTGAGCTGATGTTTGATTTGCTCGACGGGCTGGGAAAAGGCGTGGCGGTCTGTGAAATCCTGTGGGACACCCGCAACAACCACTGGATGCCCCGTGATTATGAGTGGGTTGATCCCCGTTTTCTGAAAGCCGAAAAACCCACGCTGCGCCAGTTCCGCCTGCTGACTGACGATGAACCGGTGGATGGCGTATCGCTGACACCGGGAAAATTCATTGTTCACCAGCCGCGTCTGAAATCCGGTCTGCCGCTGCGTAACGGTCTGGCCCGTCTGGTAGCGGTGATGTACATGCTGAAATCCTTTACCGTGCGTGACTGGTGGGCATTTGCGGAAAAGTTCGGCATTCCGGTCACGGTGGGGAAATACGGTCCCAACGCCACGGAGGAGCAAATCCGCGTACTGATTGATGCGATTGCGTCCATTGCCTCGGATGCCGGGTGTGCAATTCCGCAGTCCATGCAACTGGAGATGCAGGAAACCGCCAGCCGGAATAACGGCGGTGCACTGTTCTGTGAAATGGCGGAATGGTGCGATGCGCAAATCAGTAAGGCTGTGCTGGGGCAGACCATGACCACGGATAACGGCAGTTCGCGTTCACAGGCGGACGTGCACAATCAGGTGCGTATGGACATTGTGCGCTGGGACGCGCGGCAGCTGGCTAACACGCTGAATGAATATCTGGTGCGTCCCTATATCGAGGCCAACTACGGGCCACAGGCGCAATACCCCCGTGTTGTTCTGCGTATCAGTGAAGCGGAAGATCTGAAGGCGCTGACAGATGCTCTGGTGCCACTGATTGACCGGGGGATGCGGGTTCAGGAATCGGAGCTGCGGGACCGGTTCGGCCTGGCTGAACCGGACGACGGGGCTGATGTTCTGCATCCGGTGTCTGCCGGAATGTCAGGTGATGTGGCGATGAACCGCGAGCGCGTCGCCCTGAACCGGGAACACCCCGACGAACTGGCACAGATGGTGGATGATGCCCTGCGTGACTGGCAGAAAACCGGCGAAGCGTTCACGAACCCGGTGCTGACACTGGCGCAGGAATGCGACAGTTTTGATGACTTTCTGAAACGCCTGCCTGAGCTTCAGGAAACGCTGAACGCGGACGACTTTGCCCTGCAACTGGCGGAGGTGTGCTTTAAGGCGCGTGCGCTGGGGGACACCGGTCATGCGTGAAACTCTCATCCCGAAAGAGGCGCTGGCGTGGCTGAAGGCGAAGAAGCTGCGCCCCGGTTTTGATTACCGGGATGTATGGCGGGAAGAACACCGGAACAGCTTCACCGTGGCAAAAATGCTGCAACTGGATTTGTTGTCGGATGTGAAAGTCCTTGTGGAAGACGCCCTGCAAAGCGGACAGACGTTCAGCGAGTTCCGGGAGGCGCTGCAACCGCTGCTGATAAAACGCGGATGGTGGGGTGTTCAGGAGATGGATGATCCGCTGACGGGCGAAACCCGAACCGTACAGCTGGGCAGCGACCGCCGCCTCCGCACGATTTTTGACACCAACATGCGCACTGCCCGCGCGGCGGGCCAGTGGGAACGCATTCAGCGAACAAAGCGGGCCATGCCGTATCTGATTTACGAGCTGGGGCCATCCCGCGAGCACCGGGCGGAGCATGTGAAATGGGCGCGTCTGTGTCTGCCGGTAGATCATCCGTTCTGGCAGACACATTTTGCCCCTAACGGCTGGGGCTGCAAATGCACCATCCGTCAGGTCAGCCGTGGTGAGTATGCGCAACTGGCGGCACAGGGCACCATTCACACCGAAGCGCCGGAAATCAGAACCGTCCGCTGGGTGAATAAACGCACGGGCGAAGAGGAAGACGTGCCGGAAGGGATTGATCCGGGCTGGAACTACAACCCCGGCATAAACCGTGAGCAGGAGCTGGCACGCCAGCTGGCAGCCAGACAGGCACGTTTTGACAGTGAATAACCCTCCCGCCGTAAATCCCCCTGAAACGCATCAGAAACGCGTTTTTTATTCTGATGGCGTGAATGTGCATTCTGACTTTTTTGAAGGTGCTGTGGCGTTTTTGAAGGGGTTTTGAAGGGGGGGTTCTTCCCGTTTTCAGTGAAGCCGGTAAATCCGGCTTTTTTTCTGCCTTCCGCATACTGACCGTCGGTAACCCCAGACGACGGAGACTGACATGAAACCGGAACTGCTGGCGCTGTGTTTTTCCCTGCCAGAACCCATCCCTGAGCTGACACCTGCTCAACTGCCGGAATGGCTTGAACTCGTTCCTGCGGGTGAGTTCACCGGGCGCGATGGCCGGACGTGGATTAACCGCAATCCGCATGAGGTGGTTGCCCGTTCGTCCGACATCAAAATTCCGGTGGACATTGAACACGCCACCGAAATTAAAGGGCAACGCGGTGATGAAGCCCCGGCGTATGGCTGGGTGGAAGAACTGCGGGTGACAGACAGCGGCACCATTGAAGGCCGTGTTGTCTGGAGCGAATACGCCCGGTGGATGCTGAGCGAGCGCCGCTACCGCTATTACAGCCCGGCGTTTTTCCATGACGCGGAGGGTGTGGTGACGCGCCTGTCCAGCGTCGGGCTGACCAACAAACCTAATCTGGACTTTCCTGCACTGAATACGGAGAAAAACCCGATGACAGTACCTGTGCAAATCACCGGCCTGCTTGGGCTGGCTGAATCTGCCACGGTGGACGATACCGTGGCCGCCATTAAACAACTTCAGGAGAACGAACAGGTGGCGCTGAACCGCGCACAGACACCTGACCTGACGAAGTTTGTACCGGTGGAAACCCACAATCTGGCACTGAACCGTGCCGAAACCGCAGAACAACGCCTTCAGCAACTGGAAGAGAAGGAAGCAGAAGCGCTTGTGGATGCGGCCATCGAAGCCGGAAAAGTGGCCCCGGCAAACCGTGACATGTTCCTTGCCACCTGCCGCACGGAAGAAGGCCGCAAACAGTTTGCGGAGTACACCAAAGGTGCACAGCCGCTGGTGAACAACGACAAGCCCAGCCAGGGCAAGGATAAACCCGCGCAGACACTGACCGACGCCGAACTGGCGATGTGCCGCAGCATGGGTATTACCGGGGAAGAGTTCCTCGCCGCTAAACCTAAACAGGAGAATAACTGATGGGAGCAGTCACTTCCGAAGTCCTTCACGCGCTGACCACCTGTCTGAGCGCCGCTTATACCCGTGGTCTGAGTGGTGTCACCCCACAGTGGCAGCGCATCGCCTCTGAAATCCCGAGTTCGTCCGCCTCCAATACCTACGGCTGGATGAAAGATTTACCGGAGATTAAGGAATGGGTCAGCGCCCGTCAGATGGCAACGCTGGACGGTTATGGTTACACCCTTGCGAACAAAACCTGGGAAAGTTCGATCCGCGTTAAACGCGAACACATTGAAGACGATCAGATTGGTCAGTACAGCATTATCGCTGAACGCTATGGCCGCCAGACGTCGGAGTTCCCGGACAAGCTGTGTTACCCCCTGCTGTGTGCCGGGTTTAACACCCTGTGTTTTGACGGTCAGAACTTCTTTGATGAAGACCACCCGCTGGGCGACGGCACCTGCAGCAACGTTGTCGGCACCCCGGCATCAGACCAGGGGGAACCGTGGTTTCTGATTGATGATTCTCAGGTACTGAAACCCATCATCTGGCAGACGCGACGCGCCTTTAAGTTTGAAGCCCTGGATGATCTGAACAGCGAGCATACCTTCAAGAATAACGAGTTCCTTTACGGGGTGGACGGTCGCTGCAATGCGGGCTTCGGCTTCTGGCAGACCGCCGTCGGTTCCCGTGCGGCACTGACAGCGGAGAACTACGAGAAGGCCAGCAATCTGCTGCTGGGTATGAAGACCACCAACGGTGAACCGCTGGGCATCCGCCCGACCACCCTTGTGGTGGGGCAGAAAAACCGTGCAGCCGCGAAGCGCATCATTGACGCCATGCTGGTTAACGGCGGCGATTCCAACATCTGGTACAAGGATGTGGACATCGTGGTCAGTCCGTTCATCACCACCCCGGCATAACCCGTCATCCGTAATCTGTAACCCGCAGTTAAAAGGCGCTGTGAATGCCCTTTTAACTGCCTTTTAAAAGGCAGAGTCATGAGTGAAAAAGCAGGAACCAAAGGCGCGAAAGCCGCAAAGAACAGCGCAGCACAGGAAAACCCGGCACCGCTGGCAGACGTTATTGTGGCTGACGGTCAGGCGAATGAACCACGTCCGGCTGAAGACCCGGTTACTGTACAGGGTGACGCCCCTGTCCGGCTGAACGTCCGGGCCGTGTCTGAAAACGGATTCTGGCGCTGTGGCCGTTTCTGGTCACATGCCGGTGAGGATGTGGCGGTGACCGCTGCGGTTGCCACCCGCCTGATGGCAGAGCCGAATCTGATTGTCCGGGAAGCGGAGAAAGGCTGATGGGGTATATCACGCAGGAAGACCTGTTACGCGCGGACGGCAATCTTGTCTGGAACATGGCGATTAACCGGGAAACCAACGAACTGGATGAAGACAAAATCCGTCAGGCCATCAGTGATGCCGAAGCGGAAATTGATTCGTTTCTGTCCCGCCGCTACCAGCTGCCGCTGGGGGTGACGGAAATCCCGCGCCCGCTGCAACGCGTGGCGGTATCGCTGGCGTTTTACTGGTTGTCAGAGCGTGACAATCAAATCACGGAGCTGATCCAGAAACGCTACGATGACGCCATTAAAACCCTGCGTGAGATGGCGAACGGCACCCGTGACCTGGGTCTGCCGACGTATGCCACCCCGGCAGAAACCGACCACGGGAAGATCATTGTAGTGGGTGCCAATGCCCGGCTGTTCACCCGTAACAACCTGAAAGGGGTGCTGTGATGGGGATTTCTGTACAGGTCAGCGGTGACCAGCGTCTGGAGGATATCCGCCGCGCCGTTGAAAAGCTGGCAGATGGTTCATTGCAGGCAGAGCTGCTGGAGAGCATCGGTGCGGTGGTGGAATCACAGACCCGCCGCCGCATCATCGATGAGAAAACCAGTCCGGGTGGCGAACGCTGGCCAGACTGGTCTGACGGGTACAAAAAGACCCGCCACGGCAACCAGAGTCTGCTGCGCGGTGAAGGCCATCTGCTGGAGAGTATCCAGTACATCGTGGAAAACCGCGTGGTGCGTATCGGTTCACCGCTGGATTATGCCCGCATCATGAATGACGGCTTTTCCGGCAGTGTGCCGGTCAGCGCCCACAAACGGCTTATCTCGCAGTGTTTCGGGCGGGCGCTGAAATATCCGGTCTGGCAGACCGTCGGCGCACATAACCGCATGATGAACATTCCGCAACGTGAATTTCTGGGGCTGTCTTCTGCCAACCAGCAGGAGCTGCAACAGGTTATCAGTCATTTCTGGAAGGAGGTTCTGCCATGACAGAACAACGCCCTGAACTGCGCACTCCGGGGAGCACCGTTGCGGCCGCAGAGCGCATTGTAGCCTGGCTGAAAACAGCACTTCAGGGGAAAACCCCTGACCGGGCCGACGTGGTGGAGCGTCACATCGGCCAGTTCAACAGCCCGGAAGAGGTGAAGCGCTATCTGTCCGGTCGCACCGGCTGTATCCGGGTAGCTGCCCTGCGTGTCCGGGATATCAACCCGCGCGGTGGGCTGTCCGGTCTGGTTACCTGGGTGGCTTACATCATGGCAACGGATTCGTGGGGGTATTCCCGCGACGTGCGCTGTGAAGTACTGGCCGGAAAGGTGATCAAACGTCTGCTGTCGTCGGATGCCACAGCGGCCATGGGGGCTGAACGCCTGGCTGCTGATGTGCGGGCAGACAACATTTATTCCGCCAGCCTCGACGGGCTGGGTGTCACCATGTGGGCGGTGACGTGGGAGCAGGAATTCCGGCTGGATGAAGAGATTGATCTCGCCGCGCTCCCGGACTTCCTGCGCCTCGGGGCAACGCTGCGCTGCGGTGAACACACTGAAATTAACGACGTGATCCATGTACGGGGTGACGATGGAACAGAAACTGATTAAGCCAGCGCGGGAAAACGTCCGTGTCCGTAAACCGGATGGCGCGCATTTATCCCCGGAAGGGGAACGTCTCGACGTCTGCGCTTACTGGCTGCGCCGTGAAGCTGAGGGAGATGTGGAAATAACCGCACTTCCGAAAAATAACAACCAAACCAGAGGGAAAAAATAATGTCGCTGGGTTCAATTCCTGCTGATATCCGCGTCCCGCTTGTCTGGATCGATATCGACAATTCTCAGGCGCTGGATGGTGCATCCGCGCAAAGCCGAAAAATTCTGGTCATGGGCCATGCGGTATCGTCCGGCAGCGCAGACGCCCTGTCACTGACCCGCATCACCAGTGACAGCCAGGCAGACCAGCTTTATGGCAAAGGGTCGATGCTGGCTGAAATGCTCAAAATGCTGCGCCGTGCCAACACGTACACGGAAACCTGGGCAATGCCGGTTGCCGCGCCTGAAGGCGCTGCCGCAAAAGCCACGCTGACCGTGCTGGGTACAGCGACTGAAGCCGGAACGGTGGCACTGCTGATTAACGGTGTGTCCGTTCAGGTGAGCGTGAGCGCCGGGGCTACGAAGGAAAACATTGCAAAAGCCATTGCTGATGCGGTGACGAAAAAGCCTGCCACGCAGGTGGCCGCTGCGGTGAAGGATGATGCCACGGATACCGTGGAGCTGACCGTGAACTGGCACGGCGTCACCGGCAACGGTGCCGACGTTCGCCTGAACTACTACACCGGTGAAGCCTTCCCGGCAGGTGTGAAGGTGACCGCTACTGCGTTTACCGGCGGCACCGGGACACCGGAAATGGCGGATGCCGTTGCGGCCATCGGCCCGGAGTGGTTTACCGATATCATCGCCCCGTTCACCGACACGAAAAGCCTGAACACCCTGCGTGATGAACTGCTGAACCGCTGGGGGCCGCTCAAAATGATGGAGGCGCAGCTGTGGACGGCGTTTCGTGGCACACACGGGGAAACCGGTACGTTTGGTGAAACCCGCAATGACTGGCTGATTAGCTGTATCGGCACCAACCTGTCACCGCACCCGGCGTGGATGTGGGCCGCGTCATACGGCGCAACGGCAGCGTATCACCTTGCCATTGACCCGGCGCGTCCGCTTCAGACGCTGGTCCTGACCGGCATTCTGCCGCCTGCGCGTAATGTTCGCTGGGATATGCCGGAACGTAACCTGCTGCTGCATGACGGCATTGCCACGCACATGGTGGACGCCGGGGATAACGTCTGCATCGAGCGTGAAATCACCATGTACCGGGTTAATCAGTACGGTGATGCGGATGTGTCGTACCTGGATGTGCAGTCCCCCGCCACGCTGGGCCGTATCCGTTACATCATCAAAAATCGTTTCACGAACCGTTATCCGCGCCACAAGCTGGCAGATGATGACGTGCTGGACTCACTGGATGCCGGTCAGCCGGTGATGACGCCGAAGCTGTGCACCGCAGAGCTGCTGGATATCTGCCAGACCGAACTTATTCCTGCGGGCCTTGTGGAGAACTTCAGCGATTACAAGGACACGCTTCAGGTGACACGCGACAGCAGCGATAAAAACCGCCTGAACTTTATCTGCCACCCGAATCTGGTGAACCAGCTGCGTGTGCTGGCAGGCCTGATTCAGTTCAAACTTTAAGGGGGCCGCATGGCAAAAATTCTTGGCATGGCGACCATTCGCGTGAATGGCCGCGAAATTAAAACCGAGGGGAAATCCACGCTGAATCCGGGCGGCTTCAGTCGCACCCAGCATATGGGCGGCGGCAAGGTCTGGGGCGTCTCCAGCAAGATGGCCTCGCCGTCCATCAAAGTGACCATTGCGGCGGCTGCGGATATGGACGTGATTGAAATCAGCAGCTGGGAAGACGTCACGGTGATGTTCTACGGCGACAATGGCCTGAACTACATGATGACGGGTTCCGCCACGGATAACCCGGCGGAGCTGGACGAGGATTCCGGCACCATCAGTGCCAACTTTATCGGTGAAAAATGCGTGAAGGTGTGACATGGCCGCGATGGAATTTGAACTGAAACACGGGCTTCTGACCGGCAAAGGCACGGCAGATGAAACCCTGCATAAAACCGTGAAGCTGCGCGAACTGACTGCCAGTGATGTGATTGATGCGCAACTGGCCGCAGAACGCGTCGTCATGGGCGGGAACGGAAAGGCGGTGGCCTACTGCTCTGAAGTGCTGATGGGGCTGGAGATGATGCGCCGTCAGGTTGCGGCCATCGGCAATATCCCCGGTCCGCTGGACATGAAACAGCTGCGAATGCTCCACCCGGCAGACCTTGAGCTTATCAGCACCAAAGCTGCTGCGCTGGATGAAATGCTTGAGGAGGTGGCAACGCGGGGGCGAACTGATGCCGCTGGCGGCGGCACTGATGAACCTGCTGGTTAACCTGTCTCAGCGGTTCAGCATTCAGTACCTGGAACAGCTGCCCCTGCGGCAGCTGTTCCGCCTGATAAAGCAACTGGAGAAACAGCATGGCAACAGGTAACCGTCTCAGCACGGAAATCATGATCAACCTTGCCGGGAACCTGACCGCCAAAGCCCGGCAGTACGGCGCAAATATGTCGCAGTTCGCCCGGAACCATCAGAAGGCCATGCGCCTTGTCAAAGCCACAACGGAGGCCGCAGGACGCGGCCTTGATACGCTGGGCAACCGCTACACGGCAATGATAGCCGGGCTTGGCAGTAGCCTTACCATCAAACAGGTTGCCGATTTTGATGCGCAGATGCGCCGGATGGGTACGGATGCCCAGTTAACCACTGAACAGGTAAAGACGCTTCACGACAAAATCAGGGATGTATCAAACCAGAAAGATATTCGTATTGATGCCTCTGCGCTTGGTCAGGGGGCCAGCGAACTTCTGGGGAAAACCGGTGATTATCAGTATGTGGTGGACAACCTCCGCAACATGGGGTTGATGATGCAGGCGTTCGGTGTTGACGGACAGGTTGCAGCCGGGCTGATGGCCCAGTTCTGGGAAAAAAACGTTCGGGGCGCTGATGCGGTCAATAACATGTTGGACAGGCTGTATTCGCAGTTTGCAGTGGGGTCTGTAAGCGTTGCCGATGTTGCCCGCGCTGCCCCGAAACTGTTTTCCATCATTCAGGATCAGGGACCGGAAGCCATTGCCCAGATGGGGGCATTTGCTCAGGTGTTCGCCAAAAACAAAGGCAGCATTGATGAGACGGTAACCAGTATTCAGGCCATGTATGCCTCCCTGTCGGACAAAAAGAATATCGAGTTCCTGAAAAAAAACGGCATTGACGTTTTTGTCAAAGGCACAAAAGACATCAAAAAGCCCTATGAGCTGATGATGGAAATCCTTAAACGGGCCAAATACGACCCGCTGAAACTTCAGGATGTGTTTGATCAGACCGGGATGCAGGGGATTAAGGCGCTGCTTAACCCTGAAAACCGGCAACTGATGGAACAGATGATTTACGGCACGATTGAGCTGGGCTCCACGCAAAAGGCCGCACAGACCAATGCCGAAGGTTTTAATGCAGCGATGCAGTCACTGAATAATGAATGGCAACGTTTTGCTGAAGGACAACTGGTAAAACCCGTTCAGGAGCTGGCGGATGCGCTCAACAGCGTGGACCAGAACACTGTCCAGAACTGGTTGCAGGTGGGTAAGTATATGGCGATTGCGCTGGGCGGCATTATCGCCATCAGAAAGACGTACCAGTTCGGTAAAACCATTCACGACATCATGAATCCCAAAGGGAAAGGCAAAGGGATACCCGGTGGCATCACGGATGTTTTCGGCTCCGGTGTGATGCCGGTTTATGTGGTTAATATGGGCAGTGGCGGGATGAATGGTAATACCGGAGGTCTGCCGGATGCGCCGGATTCATCGCGCAATCCCCGCAACTCCCGCACCCCACGTGGGCCAAAGACGCCAGCGCTGGTTACACCACAAACGGCATCAGGATTTAATCTCCTTGACATGGTGCTCTCGGCTTTCCCAAAGAACAAAGAGGAAGCTGATGCGCTAATCGCACGGGTTCAGGAAAACAACAACCGCCCGACGGTATGGACGGATATTAAGAACTGGTTTAACTCTCTGGAGAAAAAGAATATCGCCGACCCGCGACCATGGGCAGGTATGCAACCCACACAGAATTATCCCTTCCTTCCGCAACAATTGCAGGGGGAAATCCGCGTGGTGGTGGAAGGTGACGCCCGCGTGAAAAGTGTCAGAGTGGATCAACCCGGCGTCAGACTCAGTGCGCAGGCTGGCGTCACCAGTGTGGAGCAGGGTTAATGACAATGAGTAACGGCAAATGGGACGGGCTGCGCGATGCCTCGTTTCGCGGTGTCCCCTTCTTTCTGGTGGATACAGAAGGCACCGGTGGCCGCAGGGCTATTCCCCGTGCTTACCCCCGGCGTGAAACCGCCTGGACGGATGATAACGGGGCCGTTCCGGGGCAACAGCAGATTAACGCAAAGCTGCTGGGTAAAAACTTCCAGGATGATTTAAACGCCCTTTTAGACGCGCTCAATACCCCCGGCCCCGGCGAGCTTATCCACCCGTGGTTCGGGATACAGACTGTACAGGTTGGCAAGGTAACCCATCGCCTCAGCACGGAGGAAGACGGCATTGCGTATGTCACCTTTGAAGTGTTTGAGGCGGGCGAGCGTCTGTTCCCGTCTGCGGCGGATAACACTCAGCAGGAAGTGCTGACGGGCATTGATGCGGTGAAAGCCGCCATTGACGATGGCGACTGGTTCGGCGCACTCGACGGGCTGGGTGAGATGGCCGACAGCTTTCTGGCTGATATGGAGAACCTTGTGGCTAATCTGCCCACACTACCGGCAGCACTGAATCAGTGGATGGACAGGCTGAACCATTTTAAGGAGATGGCCGGAACCATCATTGCCACGCCGGGGCGTCTGGTCAGTGAGTTGTCCTCGTTCATCAACGGCGTGGTTGATCTGGTGACGGAACCACCCGAAGCACTGGCAGTTTACACGACATTACGCAACCAGTGGGCCGGTGAACGCGCCCGACAGGTTGCCACCGGCGCACTGCCGGAAGATATCACCGTGAAGCCTGGCAGCGTGGCAGACGGTGAAATTGGCTTTGCTATCGGGTTGTCACCGGATTATCAGCCGGTATCTGACAGCCTGCAGAAGAACATTGACGACTTCCGCCAGGTGGTTGTGCTGGAAACCCTGCTGGGACAGGCAAATGCCGTGGCCTCGATGACGTTCGATACCAGTGACGCGGCGTTATCTGCCGGTGACACGCTGGCGGCTGAACTGCATGAGCAGGCGGTGGCGGCGGTGGAAAATAACCAGCGGGCATTGTGGCGAACGCTGCGCGATTTACGGCAGGCCGTGATTACGGATGCCCGCGAGCGTGCCGCCCGTCTGCCGGAAACCCGACAGGTGGCGCTGACCACAACCACATCTGCCGCATTGCTGGCATGGCGCGAACATGGTGACACAAGCCGACGGGATGAAATCGTGCAGCGTAACCGCCTGCGCCATCCGTCATTCATACTGCCAACGCAACCTGTGGAGATTACCGACTGATGGAATCCGTGATTCTTACCGTTGACGGCAAGCTGTGGGAAGGCTGGACGGAAATGTCCATCAGCCGTTCCCTGAAGGCGATTGCCGGTGAATTTGAACTCAGTGTGACAACCCGCTGGTCAGCGGCGGCACCGCGCGTGATTCGTGAGGGGCAACCCTGCACGGTCAGGCTGGGCGCGGATACCGTGCTGACGGGGTATATCGATGATTTTATTCCCAGCTATGACGCGGACAATGTGGAAATTCGTGTCATGGGGCGCGACAAAACCGGCGACCTGGTGGACTGCTCTGTGGTGCATTCGTCCGGGAAATGGAAAGGCGTGCGGCTTGAACAGGTGGCGGCTGATGTCTGCCGCCCGTTCGGGATAACTGTCATCACGGAAACCCCGACCGGGGAGGCGTTTGCGTCCGTTGTTCTGGAACAGGGTGAAACGGGCTTTGAACTGCTCGACCGGCTGGCAAAACAGCGCGGCGTTCTGCTGACGTCTGACGGCGCAGGTAACCTGATTATCACCCGCGCCTCTTCCGTTCGCGCGGGTGTGTCACTGGTGCTGGGGAAAAATATCCTCGCTGCCCGTGGGCGCTTCAGCTGGCGGGAGCGTAACAGCCAGTACATCATCAAGGGCACCACCAGTGCCGGTGGCAAACTGTGGGACAGCCAGCCTGCCTCGATGGTGGGTGGTCGCCAGTACATCATCGAAGACCCGGAAATTAACCGTTACCGCCCGCGCATTCTGGTCAATGAAGACAGCCTGACCGTGGGCGGGGCCAGCATTCGCGGGGAATGGTACAAAGCCCGGATGCTGGGGGAATCCCGCACGACGGAAATCACGGTGGCAGGCTGGCGCGAACAGGGCGACAGCGGCCCGCTGTGGCAGACCAACCGCCTTGTCGATATCGACGACAGCATTCAGAACCTGAAAACCACCTGGCTGATATCCGGGGTGACCTGGACGGATGGCGCACAGGGGCGGATGACGGTTCTGGCGCTGGTTCCGCCTGAATCACTGGATATGCCGGAAATGAAAGCGAAGACGAAGAAAACAAAGGCGGTGGCCACATGGGATTAAACGCCATTGCCCGCCGTCTGCGGCTGCTGGTTGACCGTGCCGTTGTGCGCATGGTGTCTGACAGTCTGGAGCGGCAGAACCTGCAAATCCAGACACTGGCAGATGCCACCGATGACGACGTGGAACGCTTCCAGAACTACGGGTTTACTTCCGTTCCGCCGGAAGGTTCTGAAGCCATCGTGCTGGCCGTGGGCGGACGGCGTGACGGGCTGGTTGCCATCGCGGTGGAGGACAAGCGATGTCGCCCGAAAGGCCTGTCCCCCGGTGATGTCCGGCTGTATCACCAGGACGGTAAATCGCATATCACGTTAAAGAAAGGCGGTATTATTGAAATCACAGGAGAACAATTAAACGTTTCAGGGAAAACGGTAAATCTCACCGCCGACGAATTGCTGAATATTATCGGTAAACAAATGAAATTCGTCGGTCCCTGTGAATTTACTGAAGATGTCAGAATCAACGGTAAATCATTCATCAAACACATTCATAAGGACGGCGACAATGAGAATACATCACCGCCCGTATGACGACAGGAATCCGCTGGAATAACATGCTCTCACGGGGTGACATCACCGTCACCCATAACGGCCTCTCACGGGATGAGGGGCTGGTCACTCAGGTTCTTATCTGCCTTTTCACCGATGCCCGCGCTGATGACGATGATGTCATTCCTGATGGTTCCGGCGACCCGCGCGGCTGGCCGGGCGACACGTACAGCGATTTTTCGTGGGGTTCCCGCCTGTGGCTGCTTGAACGCGAAAAGCTGACGGAAGATGTTCGCCTGCGTGTGGAAGATTACGCGCGGCTGTCCATGCAACCGCTGCTGCGGGCCGGTTACGCCCGTAACGCCGCCGTCACGGCCAGAATCATTGTCCCTGACCGTATTGCCTTTCAGGTGGTGTTAACCCGCCCGGACAAAACCACGCTCACAATCGAAATCACCCGCCGATGGGAGGCCACCATTAATGCCGTATGAAATCCCCACGCTGGGCAAGCTGATTGCCGACGGCGAGAAAGATATTGCGTATGAACTCGGTCTGCAAAAGCTGCCGCCTGTCAGTGTTGAGCAGGCGCTGAACGTGTCGTTCAGCAGTCAGGTCCGGGATTTATACGACCATCAGAGCTGGATTAAGGACCAGATAATCCCGTCCACCGCATCTGATGATGAAACCATTATCAAAACAGCAACGTATGAAGGGGTTATCCGCAAGCAGGCAACCTTTGCCAGCGGGCCGGTGACCTTCACCAGTCAGTCCCCCATTCCGGCAGAAACCCGGATGCAGTCCGACACGAATCAGGTGTATCAGGTACTCACATCCGGCGAGGTACAGGACGGCGAGGTCACCGTCATCGTGCAGGCTGAAGAAGCCGGTGTGGCGGGCAATCTTGCTGCCGGTGCCGTGCTGACCCTGCTGTCCCCGCTACCCGGAACGGGCAGCACGGGCGCGGTGACTGAAAGTGGCATCACCGGCGGCGCAGATATCGAATCCATCGCAGAGCTGCTGGACCGTCTGCTGTATGTGCGCCGCAATCCCCCGGTGGGCGGTGCGCTGCATGATTACGTCATCTGGGCGCGTGAAGTGCCGGGTGTCAGCCGCGCGTGGGCGTGGGATGCGTGGCACGGCCCCGGCACGGTCGGGCTGGCATGGCTTTATGATGACCGTGAAGACATTATCCCCACACGCGACGACCTGAAGACAATGGAGCAGTATCTGTTCTGCCACAAACACCCTGCCACCGGCGTGATGGTGGGCAAACCGGGCGGCATCGAGGTCTGGCCGGTACAGGTCAGACTGAAGAAACTCGACCTGTCCATCCGTCTGACACCGGACAGCCAGGCGAACAGGAACGCCGTCCGGGCAAACCTGACCGCATTACAGAAAACGCTGGCCCCCGGTCAGATGCTGCCGGTGTCCTCGCTGCGCACGGCCATCGGTATGACGTCCGGCATCGCGGACTACTTCCTGAACATCGGGGAAGACACTACCAGTGATGTGGATGAGCTTATCACCATCGGGGAGGTGACATGGCTCACAGCGTGACGGAATGGCTGACCGCACTGCAACAGGTCATGCCACGGGGTAAGGCATGGCCGCGTGATAACGACGCGGATTTAAACCGTTTTTTAAGGGCGCTTGCAGAGCGTTTAACCCGCGTTGAATACGACGCCTCGCGTCTGCATGTGGAGATGCGACCGGAAACCACGCTCCAGCTGCTGCCGGAGTGGGAGCAATATCTGGCGCTACCGGAATGCGGAATTGCCGCCACCACAACGGAAGCCCGCCGCCGGGCCGTGGTGGAGAAATACCGCCGCAAGGGCGGGCTGGCAACCTGGCAGATTGAAGCCGCTGCGGCGGCGCTGGGCTTCACCATCAAGGTGACGGCCGTTCTGCCGCACCACTGCCTGCGCGACTGCATGTATCCGCTGCATCCGGCGCGGTATCGCTGGATGCTGAAAGTGGAAGTCCCGGATAAAGATGCCGGGCGGTTTACCTGTATTGATGACGTCATGACGCCATTAATCAGTGAACGGACCCGCGAGCTGGAATGCCTGCTGAAGCATTACCGGCTGGCGGGCACGGAATATGAATATTATTACACCGGAGAATAATTTATGTTTCATGTGGATAATCCGACGGGTGTGCCGGTGATGCCACCTGTCGCGGCTGAATTAAGCAAAACAACGCTTTATTTTACCGAAGGCGGGAATGGTATTCCGCCCACCTATCCGGGGCCGGACTGGTTTAATATTATTCAGTCCGAACTGCTGGAAATTCTCCGGCAGGCAAATATCAAACCGGATAAAAACACCACCGACCAGATTATGACGGCGCTGAAAAAACTGTTTATTACGAACAGTGGTTCAGCCGGAGCTATTGCCGGATTAACCGGTCAGAATAATACGTTCCCGTATTTTACGGGCGAAGACACAATGGCATTAACGCCGCTCAGTGCTTTTGTGCGCGGTATTCTCGGGAAAAACACAGCCAGTGAAATTATCGACGCACTTTCATTACGTGACACGGTAAATAAAGCTAATAGTGCTGTACCGAATACCCGCAGGGTCAACGGCATGGCCCTGTCTTCGGATATCACCATCAGCAACATCAGTGGCAATGCCGGAACGGCAACCCGGCTTCAGACGGCCCGCAGGATTAACAATGTGCTGTTTGATGGCACCAGCGATATCACCATCAGCAGCACCGATTCCGGCGCTGTGCGTGATTTCAGATACACCAGCGAAGTGTTTCACAATCCCGGTGGTAACGAAATTTCCTGGGTATTTCGCGCGCCTTCAGGTTGTATTTTGTCAGGTATTAACGTTCAGGATACTGGCAGGAGCTCTGCGGATAACATCGGCGGCGTGTATTACAAACAAACTCAGATTTATATCAATGGCGGATGGCGCACGGTATCCGGCTAATTAAGGAGAAAATAATGGAACTCAGAAACGTCACGCGTTATTACCCGGAAGAGATGCCTTATGGTGAAAACATTCAGTATTTCCGCAGTGAAGACGGACAGGATTTTTATGAATCACTGGATAAATTCACGAAGAAATACAAATTGTGTATTCACCCGGAAACCGGCGTGATTTATTCAATGGCGGAAGACGTGTCCCGTCTTTATCCGGCTGGCTTCACCATTGTGGAAGTGGATGAACTGCCGGAAGGTTTTGGCATTGAAGCCTGCTGGTATTACAAAGACGGCGAAGTGCTGCCGGTTCCTGTTGATTATTCGCAACTGGCAGAAAAACAACGCCAGAGCCTGCTGAATGAAGCGAAGGACATCACCTCCGACTGGAAAACCGAGCTGGAGCTGGGCACCATCAGCGACGATGATAAAGCGCGTCTTACGCAGTGGATGGCATATATCAAAGCGGTAAAGGCTCTGGATTTAAGCACCGTTACTGACGAAGCCTCCTTTTACTCCATCAACTGGCCGGAGCGTCCCGATGCCGCAGCTTAAAGGTGTGATTAAAACGCCCACGGGAGAACCGCTGGGTGGCGCAACCATTACACTGACCTCCCTGCACAACCGTGCAGGGATTCTGAAAAGTGTTTTCAGCCATGTCACCACACAGAACGGGGAATATGACTTCACCGTTCTGCCGGGTGTGTACAGCGTTCGCCTGACACAAAGCACACAGCGCCTTTCAGAAATCGGTGTCATCCGCGTTTATGAAGATTCAGCGGACGGTTCGCTGAATGATTTTCTGGGCGCAACCGATATTGACCTGCGCCCGGAAGCCCTGAAGAAATTCGAAGAGCTGGCGCAACAGGCGCAGCAAAGCGCAGAAAAAGCAGGAGAGCACGCCACCGCTGCTGAACAGGCCCGCCAGGATACAGAAGCGCTCGCCGGGGAAATACAGCAGGATGCAGAAGAAATCGCGGGTAATGTGCAGAAAGCTGAAGAGCTGGCCTCTGAGACCAACCAGAATGCCGCCCGGGCAGAACAGGCGGTCAAAGATGCCGATAAGATAGTCCAGAAAGCGGTCGATAAACTTGCTGATGCCGCAACGCTGACCGGTGAGGCAAAAGCCAGCGCCGAAGCGGCAGCAAAAAGCGAGCAGAGCGCGAAACAGCACAGGGACGAGGCGCAACGGATAGTTGATGACCTGAAGGGAACCAACGCCAGCACGACGCAAAAAGGCCTGGTGCAACTCTGTAGTGATACAGACAACGACAGCGAAGAACTGGCCGCCACACCAAAAGCCGTCAAAACCGTCATGGACGAGACGAAAACAAAAGCGCCACTGGACAGCCCGGCATTCATCGGCACGCCCACCACACCAACCCCGCCGGACGATGCGACCGGGCTGGAGATGGCGAACGCGGCATTTGTTCGCAAACTGCTTGCTGCGCTGGTTGACTCGTCACCGGAAGCCCTGGACACACTGAACGAGCTGGCAGCGGCGCTGGGCAATGACCCGGAGTTTGCGACAACAATCTTGAACGCGCTGGCGGGTAAACAACCACTCAGTGACGTGTTAACCGCAATCAGTAATCTGGAAGAACGGGCAGATAATCTTCTGTGCTTTAATCATGACGGAAATGCTTCATTGTCTCCGCTGTCAGAAAAAGCCCGGTCACTGCTGGCACAGGCCACAGCGGAAGCCATGCGCAATGAGCTTGAGCTGAAAAGCGCAGCGGTAAGGGATATTCAGATAGACCTTTACGACAGCATGGAAGGCCGTGTTGCGCTTCCCGGTGCGTATGGTTACGGAATGACGGACGCCGGAGCACGTTCAATTATTGCCAGCGATATGGCGACTGTAGCCAGAACCGCTCACAACCTGCACCCGGGACGGTATTACACCTTTTCCACACAAACGGAAAAAACAACCGGAATAACAGAAATTATCTGGCTGGATAATGGCCGGGGCGACAAAACCAGTCAGACAGCAACAAAGCTGGTTCTGTTCTTTGGAAAAGACGGACGGATTCTTATGACCGTTCGTGGCGATAATATCTCCGCCCCGGTCACCTGGACGAATCTGACGCCACAACTGGGCAATGCAGCACAAAAGGATGCGCAGGAGAGTATTTACGACCGCACCGAAGGCCGTCTGGCGGTTCCTGGCATGTTCGGATTCGGGAAAATATTTTCCAGCGGCGACAGGACCGAGTTTAAAACAGAGGCCGATTTTCTCCGCTGGGTAAAAACGGCAAAACCCGGACGCTATGCCGTTTATGCAGATACAAATGCGGTAATACAGGGCGTGCTGTTCAAGGGTACCGTTGAAATTATCTGGCCGGAACCTCAAACCAACCCCAATCCGGCATGTGTGGCTAAAATCATTATTTTTTACGGTATTAACGGCCACATTTATTACAATCGCTACTGGACTACCGGAGATGGTTATCTGGTTGGCTGGGAAAACCTGAAAGTCAACGAGGTTTCACTCCGGGCACTGATTGAAACCCGTGCGCCACTGAACAGTCCGACACTGACCGGAACGCCGTCCACGCCAACACCACCAGATGATGCAGCAGGTAATGAAATAGCCAATGCGGCGTTTGTCCGCAAACTGCTTGCTGCACTGGTTGACTCGTCACCGGAAGCCCTGGACACGCTGAACGAGCTGGCAGCGGCGCTGGGTAATGACCCGAACTTTGCGACGACAATCATGAACGCGCTGGCCGGTAAACAACCGCTGAACGATGTGCTGACGGCTATCAGTGAACTGACGCAACGGGCAGATAATCTTCTGTGCTTTAATCAGGACGGGAATGCTTCACTGTCTCCACTGTCAGAAAAAGCCCGGCTGCTGCTTGCTCAGACTACAGCGGAAGACATGCTGTCTGTTCTTGAGTTGCAAAAGAATACGTACAGCGCCCAGAGTGATATTTATGACCGGGCGGAAGATAAACTGGCTCTTCCTGGTGCATTCGGATTTGGTTATCCGTTTGGAAAAGAAGACCAGCTCACCTTTAAAAACACATCGGAGCTGACCACGTGGGTAACAAACGCTTATCCGGGACGTTATGCGGTAACCGTCCCTAATCAGGGAACAATCATACCTGGTGTTTATTTTACGGGTATTCTTGATGTTATCTGGCAGATGAACCAGTACGAAACAAAGCCCCCGTCAGATGCTGCAAAATGCATAATGTTTTATGCAGGAAACGGTGATATCTGGTTTAACCGATATATTTACGGGCGTCTTGTTGGCTGGGAGCGAATAAAGATATCCACAGCCGATATTTATAATGTTATGGGGGGGACCATCAGCAATGAGTGGGGAGACCCTGATGTTGGTGGACTGATTATTGCTGCATACCAGGGAACGACTGACGGAGATACAAAAATCAAGCTTGTGAGAGGGCAATATTACGCAGGCTCACGGCTGGGGCCGGTGGGAATTTCAGCGCCCTACAATCCAGCCGGAACGTATTCATCAAGCCCGCAATTCTACGTTATGGGAAATGCAGGTCATTCATTACCGGGTACATATCGCGCCCTGTCCGGGGTAACAAACACCTATGGTTCCGACGCGATGATTGGGCTTTTTATTCGCACAGCGTGAGGAATGCATCGTGGAAATCAAAGAAATCATTAATCCCCGCTATACAGAAAATAGCGCTGTAGACTGTGACGTTTGGTTTGACGGCCAGCCGCAGCCAGTCCCTTACACTGCCACTCCTGATGATACATCAACAATCGGTAAGCGCATCTGGCAGGAACTGCAAAGCGGCAAATGGGGCGAAATCGCCCCGTTCACCATCACGCCGGAGCTTATCGCAGCGGCAAAAGATGCCAAAAAGATGGAAATCGAGGCGTGGCGCACAGAACAGGAAGCGCAGCCGTTCACGTTCGAATGGAACGGTCGCACCTGGAACGCTGGCCCCGACTCACTGGCCCGTCTTTATCCTGTGGTAATGGCGGCGAAATCTGACACAGCGCGGGACGTGATGACGTGGGGTGACGCCGATAATCAACAGGTGAAACTGTCAATGCCGGAACTGGAAGAACTGGCGACAGCAATGGCGCAGGCACAGGTCGATCGCAATGACGGGATTTATCAGCGCCAGCGTGAAATGAAGGAGCAGCTTTCCCGGCTGTCCATACTGGACGAGGTGAGAGCGTTAACTGTCGGTGATTAAATAATCAGTATGTATAGTTTATGACGATCGATAACATCATATCGATCGTCGGTTTGCATCAATTGTGATTAAATACCCCCAGCCCTCCGGGCGCTCATGTCTGGTTATTACACAGGGGGAATCATGGACTCTGTTCGCTGTAAAAACTGCAATAAATTACTGTTTAAAGGAGGTTTTAAGCATATAGAAATTAAATGCCCTCGCTGTAAACGTTACATTGTCATATCGAATGCCAAAGAGCATCCCACGGAGCTGTATTGTGGGAAAAGAGAAGAAATCACGCATTCTGACAAAACCCTGCGTTATTGAGTATGAAGGCCGGATTGTCGGCTATGGTTCAAAGGAGCTGCGCGTTGAAACCATATCCTGCTGGCTGGCCCGCACAATCATTCAGACAAAACACTATTCTCGCCGTTTTGTGAATAACTCCTACCTGCATCTTGGCGTATTCAGCGGACGTGATCTGGTTGGCGTTCTTCAGTGGGGATATGCCCTTAACCCCAACTCAGGGCGTCGGGTCGTGCTTGAAACGGATAACCGGGGCTATATGGAACTGAATCGCATGTGGCTACACGACGACATGCCCCGCAACTCTGAATCACGGGCCATCAGTTACGCGCTGAAAACCATCAGGTTACTGTATCCGTCAGTTGAGTGGGTTCAGTCTTTTGCAGACGAACGCTGCGGACGTGCTGGCGTGGTATATCAGGCGTCGAATTTTGATTTTATAGGCAGCCACGAAAGCACGTTCTACGAACTGGACGGCGAGTGGTATCACGAGATAGCGATGAACGCGATTAAGCGCGGAGGGCAACGAGGTGTGTATTTACGGGCTAATAAGGAGCGGGCCGTGGTACACAAATTTAATCAGTATCGCTACATCAGATTCCTGAATAAGCGCGCAAAAAAGCGCCTAAACACCAAGCTATTCAGGGTTCAGCCATACCCGAAGTGATCCCACTTAATGAATAAAAAAAAACAGCGGTCAATGCCGCTGTTTCGTTTGAAGCGCGAAAAGTAAAGTTTTCGCATTTATCGTGAAACGTTTTCGCGTTTTTCGTGCGCCGCTTCAGCCACGCGTCGGCTCATCGACAATCAACACCCGTGGATTGAGCGCCATGCAGCGCGCGAGGATAACTTTCTGCTGGTTGCCGCCAGAGAGCTTACGCACCTCTTGCGTGCTGTTGACCATTTTGATCTGCAGCGCCTGGCGGTAGGACTCAATCAGGTCGTCCTCTTTGCGGGTATTCACAAACCAGCGCCACTGCAACAGCGAGGAGAGGCAGGAGAGCGACAGGTTGTCGCGAATCGACAGACCCAGCACCGCCCCCTCTTTTTTGCGATCTTCCGGCACCAGCGCCAGCCCTTGCTCCAGCGCATAAAGTGGGTCACGCGGCTGGTACGGCACGCCGTCCAGCTCAAAGCTGCCGGTGGTAAAGGCGTCGGCGCCAAACAGGCAGCGCGCTACCTCAGTACGACCAGCCCCCACCAGCCCAGCGATACCCAGAACTTCCCCGGCATGGACGTGAAAACTGATGTCATGCAGGGCGATGCCGTGTGGATCCAGCGGCGGTTTTTCCCGGCTTAACCCCTTCACCGACAAACGGACAGGTTTGTCTTCATGGTGGGTTTCGCTGGCAGGGCGGCGGTTAAAGGCCACATCACGCCCTACCATCAGGCGGATCAACTGCTCTACGTTCGTCTCCGTCACTGCGCCGGTGCCGGTGAAACGGCCATCCTGGAAAACGGTGAAACGATCGCAAAGCTGGAAAACTTCATGCAGACGGTGAGTAACGTAAATAATGCTCACGCCGCGGTTTTTAAGCTCCCGCACCACGCGGTGCAGGCTTTCCACCTCGCTGTCACTCAGGGCGGCGGAGGGTTCATCCATGATGATCAGCCTGGCATTGAGGGTCAGCGCCCGGGCAATCTCCACCATCTGCTGCTGGGCCACGCTCAGACGGGCGACGGGCGTGGTGGGTGCGACATTCAGTTGCAGATAATCGAGAATCACCTGCGCTTCCTGATTGACCGCTTTTTCGTCGACGATCAGGTTACGTTTACGCGGTTCGCGTCCGAGAAACATGTTTTCCGCAACGGTCATATTGGGCAGCAGGTTGAATTCCTGATAGATGGTGATAATGCCCTTGTTCTGCCGTTCTACCGGGGAGTCGTCCACCGGCAGCGTTTCGCCATTGAACCAGATCTCCCCGCGCGTTTGTGGCTGTGCGCCCGCGAGTGCCTTCAACAGCGTGGATTTCCCAGCGCCGTTTTCGCCCAGCAAAGCGTGAATTTCACCCGTGCCGACGGTGAGCTGGGCGCTGCTCAGCGCCCATACGCCGGAAAAGCTTTTTGCCAGGTCGGTTACTTTCAGTAAGGGTTGCGACATCAGCCTGCTCCTTATTTATGGGGAGCCGCCCGTACGGCGGCTCCAGACAAATCAGTTACCGGCCTCAGCAATACGCTCAGCCTGTTGCAGGTTCTCTTTGGTGATCAGCGTCGGCGGATAGTCCGCCCCGGTGATAGTTTTTTTCTCACGCAAGTTAGCCACCAGTTGGCTCATCGCTGTGGTCACCGCAAAGCCGGGACGCTGATCCGCCGTAACCGCCAGCCAGCCGTCGCGCACGCGGGCCAGTGCTTCCGGTACCGCATCAAAACCGGTGACCAGGATTTCACCCGGTTTCACACCCTGACTCTGCAGCGCTTCAATCGCCCCCAGCGCCATATCATCGTTGGCAGAGAGGATCACCTGAGGACGTTTTGGCAGCGACGGCAAAACGCTTTCGACAATGCGCATCCCTTCCGAGCGCATCCAGTTGCCGGTCTGATCGGCGACGATCTTGTACATATCCCCGCCAGCCTTCAGGCTGTCACGGATCCCTTTGGTGCGTTCAATGTTGGAGGAGGAACCCGGTTGACCGGTCAACAGAATGATCTCCGCGCCGTTGGGGAATTTGGTTTTGACGAAGTCGCCAATCGCCTGGCCGCCCTTGTAGTTGTTGGCACCAAAGTGCGGCACTTTTTTCTGGCTGTCGACAGAGCGGTCAAGCGTAACGACCGGCAGCTTCGTATCCTGAATTTCATCTACCGCACTGGAGACCGCGTTCACATCGTTCGGGGAGACGATAAAGCCCTGCGCACCACGGGTGATGGCGTTTTCCAGGTCAGCCACCTGCTTCGGTGAGCTGCCCTGACCGTCCAGTACCTGAAGTTTCACCCCCATCTCTTTTGCAGCTTTCACCGCCGTGCGCTGCATGTGAACTTCAAACGGCATGGCCAGGTTTGGCGTACTGAAAACAATTTGCTCGTTTTCGGCTATGGCGGCCCCGGATGTCATGGCGATTAGGGCGGCTAAGATCAGTTTTTTCATTATTATGTCTCTCTGTGTAGGGTTGTTGTGTTTAGAGGACGATCTCACGCTGGCAACGCAGTGATTCCAGCGCTTTATCCGCGAGGTACAGCGCACGTTCACCATCATCGCCGCTGCAATCAGGCACCGCTTCGCCGCGCAGAACCGCAACAAAGTGCTCCCATTCCGCTGCGTAAGCGGATTTGTAGCGTTGCAGGAAGAAGTGTTCCGGCAGCGCGCTGGTGCAACCCTGTTTGCCGTAGTGCTGCACCTGGTTTTCAAGGATATTGCCCGCGCACAGCAGCCCTTCGGAACCGTGTAGCTCCAGGCGCTGGTCGTAGCCGTATGAAGAACGGCGACTGTTGACGATGGTCGCCATCGCGCCGGAGGCATATTTCAGAACGATAAATGCGGTGTCGATATCTCCCGCTTCGCCAATCGCCGGATCCACCAGATTGCTGCCCTGGGCATACACCGACACCGGCTCTTCACCCATGATGAAGCGTGCCATGTCAAAGTCGTGGATGGTCATATCACGGAACATGCCGCCGGAAACACGCACGTACTCCGCAGGCGGTGGAGACGGATCGCGGGAGATGATCAGCAGTGATTCCGGTTTGCCGATACGCCCGGCCTGAGCGTCGGTTTTCACGCGACGGGACTGTGGGTCAAAGCGGCGGTTAAAACCGATAAACAGCGGTACGTCATACTCTTTGACCACTTTCAGGCAGTCGCGTACGCGGGCAAGATCAAGGTGTACCGGTTTTTCACAGAAAATGGCTTTGCCGTAACGGGCGGCCATTTCAATCAGATCCGCGTGGGTGTCGGTCGCGGAGGCGATCAATACGGCATGAACGTTCGGGTCGGTCATCGCCTCATCCAGGCTCTGCTGGCGCGCCTGATACTGTGTCGCGAGACGCGTGGCGAACTCCTGATTCGGGTCTACCACAGACCAGAGCGTGGTCGCACTATGGCTGGCGATGTTAGCTGCATGTACCTGGCCAATTCGGCCAGCGCCCAGTAAAGCAATGTTAAACATAACGGCTCCCGGTGTTGATGAATGCGGTGAACTAACGACACTACAAATAAAACATTTATTTCATTTTTATAAATAGTGAAAATTATATTTTGAGTGCCAGTTAACACTTTTGAGATGTATTAGATAAATTTTGTTATCAATCTCACAACGCCGAGGAAGATATGTCCCTCCATTACAAGGGGGGGAGGGAATAAAAACTGTACCATCCCCTCTCCCGTTGGGAGAGGGGATGGGTGAGAGGAAAAAAGAAAAATGAAATG
>ERZ1035025.167-NODE-167-length-48315-cov-129.301015_pt1 | contig 48315 bp, 35 predicted proteins | sample MGYA00520619_ERZ1035025 | MGnify/ENA primary metagenome ERZ1035025 (study PRJEB33766, sample SAMN09781742) | gut metagenome | biome: gut microbiome | host: Homo sapiens | place: Madagascar | study: EMG produced TPA metagenomics assembly of the PRJNA485056 data...
TGGATAAGTGGGGACACGCAGACCGCCTCTTGAAGGAGATCAATGCGAAGTAAATTCTATCTCTAAATCAACAGAGATGATAGAATGGTTTATCCTAGGCTAAAGATTAGTCTCAGGATGATATAAAAAGAGCGGAAAATCAGCTGTTAACTGTTAACCTGTTAACTCCTGGCTTTCCGCTCTTGATTTTTCTTATAGGTTCGCAACTAATATTGCGAGATATTATTCAATTCCTTCATCGTAATCTTTCTAGGCTCTTCTGCGAGTTTCTTCTTCAATTCATCCACCGTTATTTCTGCAGATGGATTGAAATCGGCAGAGCGCATATAGTTCAGTACACTCTGATAGAAAGCCTTGCCTTCCGGATATTTGGCAGCCTTCTCCAAATCGCTCATGCAGACGAGAAGCTTTCCTGCTCCCACCTTCCATTCCATCACCAAGCCAAGTTTATGGTTCCGCTCAATATTATCTATCACCTGAACAATCAGGCGATAATCCTTGGCGAAGTTGTCAAGCACCAGCGGATGCGATTCCTTGATAACCGGGAACCATTGCCAGTTGGTGTGCATTTCCGTAGGGAATCCCTTGAATATCGGATGTTCCGGATTCGTAAGAATACCCAGGGTTCCTGGAGAAACCTTCTTCTTGTTGTTCTCGCAGATGGTCTTGAACATGCGATAGTTCCAGTAATCGGTCTGGAAGAGTCCGCCAACAGTATAAGGCAAACTATCAGGCATCCAAAGCACCTTTCCGCCCTTTTCCAAGACTTTCACTACTTCCTGGTTCAAATCTCTGGCAATAATGATGCCCTTCTTTTCCAACGCCTTCTTCGGATAAACCCAAAGTTCGTAGGAGTTTCTTGCCTCCGTTCCTTCGATGTTCAGCGAAACATTCAGTTTGGCTGGTTTATCTGCAGATATTTCCTCATCCAAGATGCCTACATCTATCAATCCCTCATCATAAGTAAAGATATTCATCACACCTTCAGCATCGCCTATCTTCCACATCAGTTTCTTGCCGTAAAGCGAAGTGCCGCCATAGTTGGCTACCTTTACCTTAGCCTGAATCTTCTCACCATCCTCGAAGCAGAACTTCTTCATTTCCAGCAGAGGAACCACTGGCGAGCACCACTGGCGCCATTCCTCGGGCATAGTGATTCCCTTACTCTCCATAAACGCATCCAGGATACCTACGAAAGCACTTCCCTGACCGGGATAATCCTGAATATCGAGCAGTTGGAAGCCCGCCATATTCCGGGTCCTCAAATCCATCTCTATATCGGCTTTATAGAGTTTCACGCTCCATAAGCCCGAAGCCTTGTGGAAATCATCTGCCTGCGAAAGCATTCCGGCAGTAGCCAGGCGACGGCGGAACACTTCAAAGTTATAAGGATGAAGCACTCCGGTGTATTTCTTCATTTCCCGATAATCAGGATAGGTCTGAAACTGCCCTGTTTCGTGAGAGATGATTGGGATTCCTGCCTTATCGCAAGCCTCATCAAAGTTCATCGTAGAATTAGGATGGAAATGATTGATCATTCCTCCATCGTAAGCGTCGGCAAACGAGAAGGAACCACGGGTATGGGTATTGTATTTGCCCCATCCCTCGCCTCCGATGCGGCAAGTGGTGAAGTAATCCATTCCTTCTTTTATTCCCTGATAACCGAGATAGTAATTGCTTCCAAAAGTATAGTATTTATCTGGCGCAATCTTGCGGAAATCATCCACAAGCTCCTTCATTTTGTCGATGTCGCCCCAGAGTTCATTACCGAGCGCCATCATTCTGAAAGAAGGATGATGACCATATTCTCTGAGGATATTTTCGCCTTCTTGATGCAGGAACGCCATCAGCCTTTCATCCTTCTTATCAAAAGAGCCCCAGAAAGGAAGTTCCGGCTGGAGATAGATTTCCAGACTGTCCGCTGCCACGAAAGCCGCCTCCGGTGGGCACCAGGAATGAAAGCGCACATGGTTGATTCCATACTCCTTGCAGGTTCCGAGATACTTCATCCAGCCTTCCACGCTCATCTCCACATGTCCCGTCAGCGGCCATACAGCCGCATCGTGCTTACCACGGAGGAATATCCTATGACCATTGGCGTAAAAGTGGGCGCCCTCAATATGGAAATCCTTGGCGAAATCAGGCATCTGAAGGGCGGAAGGAGAAGCTACAGAACGGATTGAGATTGCTCCCGCCAGCATTTCTGTCGATTTGCAATTGGTAGAAGAGGCAAGCTGGAGTTCTATCCTTCCGATAATTCCATTCCAGTTGGTCTGCGTATCTTCTGTATAAGCATGGCTGGAGCCGTAAACCTGCTCAGGCACACCTCTTCCATTATCCACCACGATTTCCAGGAGATGCTTGCCCGGCTTCACCTTCTTTGGCAAAAGATAGCGCTGGGGAGTAGAGATGAAGTTGCAGGAATCCACCAGTTCTCCATCCACATACACCCATGTCGGTCGGGTACGCTCCAGGAAGAGTTCTACCGGCTTCTTCTTCCAGTCCTTCGGGATATTGATGGTTCTCGAATATCTTGCAGCTCCTTTATAGGCATAGAGTCTCGTAAGATGCGTTGTTTCCATCGTATCTTTCGGAGCGAATCCCAGATGGTTCGTATCGATGGTGCCGGGAAGGATGGCACGCTTTGCCTCACCCTGCGAGGCACGCTTACTCTTGGCAAAAGCGCTACCGCTCTTTCCCAACTCCACATTCCATTCACCAGCGAGCGAAATGCTCTGTGCTTGCAAGCCCAGACTTACCAGTCCCAGACAAGCGATAAGAATAGTTTTCTTCATTAACTTATTACAGAATATCTTTTAGGGTTAAAATTGCGTATAAAGATACTATAAATTTGATGTTTACGGCTGCAAATATACAAAAATTGCGGTAAAAACACCGCAATTTACCAAAGAAATTGCTGTATTTTTACCGCAAAATATGGATATTGCATCAAAACATTCCTTTGATGCAGGCTTTCATCTTATTATAAATCGCTGCCTAAATTATTTCTTCTTAGGTCTGCGACGAGCCCAACCTTCTTCCTCGAAGTTTGGCTCCTCACCCTTGAACTTCACGTTGTCGTTGTTCTGGAAGAACTGGCGCCAATCGCCTGTATCCTCCTGAGGGCGAGACTTTCTGCCGCCACGAGATTCACCACGGCTTCCACGTCCGCCCTTTCCACGAGAATCACGAGAGTCTCTAGCATCATCAGAAGAACCTCTTCGGCTACGACCTCCTCTTTCTGAAGAACGGCCGCCTCTGCCCTCAGAACTGCGGCTACCACGGGCTGCTCTGCCATGACCTTCCTCATCAGCATCGTTACATCTCACGGTTCTGCCCTTATACTCAGTACCGTTCAATGCCTTCATCACGCGCTTAGCATCCTCCTCAGGCACCTCGATGTAGGCAAACTTACTCAGCAGGTCGATGTGACCTACCTCCTGGCGACCCTTCACATGCTTGTTCAGATACTGCATGATTTCGCCCGGATAGAAACCATCCGCCTTACCCAGGTTGATGAACAGTCTCTTGAAACCAGCCTCTGTCTCATGCTTCCTGCGGCCATTGGAAACCTTGCCACGGCCTTCGCCACGACTTCCACGACCTTCGCCGCCACGGGAACCCTTGCCTGTTTCTGGTTTGATAATCTCAGGAGCATTCTTATAGTAATCAAGGAACTTACCGAAGGTGATGGTTACCATCTTCTTGATGATGTCCTCCTTGTCGATGTACTCAAACTGGCGGTTGATTTCAGCCATGTATGGTTCAATCTGATCCTCATCCACATCGGTCTTCATGATGTCGTCCATGGTCTTGAAGAGCTGCTTCTTGCAGATTTCCTCTGGGGTAGGCAAAACGCCGTCCACGAACTCCTTGCCAATCTGCTTCTCAATCTGGCGAACCTTGAACTTCTCTCTGGTATGGATGATAGAGATGGATGTTCCCTTCTTTCCGGCACGACCGGTACGACCGCTTCGGTGGGTGTAGCTTGCCACATCATCAGGCAAACCATAGTTGATAACGTGAGTCAGATCATCTACGTCCAGACCACGGGCAGCCACATCGGTAGCCACCAGGAACTGAACGGTATGGTTGCGGAACTTCTGCATAGTGAGGTCACGCTGCTGCTGACTCAAGTCGCCGTGCAGCGCCTCAGCATTATAACCATCCTTGATGAGCTTATCTGCAATATCCTGAGTCTCCAGCTTGGTACGGCAGAAGATAATCGCAAAGATACGTGGATAGAAATCCACCACACGCTTCAGGGCGAGATACTTGTCCTTGGCATTTACCAGATAGTAGATGTGGTTTACATGCTCAGCACCCTCGTTGCGCGAACCCACTACGATTTCCTTGTGGTCGTGCAGATAGTTGAGGGCAATCTTCTCGATGTCCTTGCTCATGGTAGCCGAGAAGAGCAGAGTGTTTCTATCTTCCGGAACGTTCTCAAAGATGGCATTGATGCTCTCTGAGAAGCCCATGTTCAGCATCTCGTCAGCCTCATCAAGCACCACGTTGTTTACGTTCTCCAACTGAGCCACGCCACGATTAATCAAATCGAGCAGACGACCAGGGGTAGCCACGATAATCTGCACACCATGCTTCAGAGTGCGAATCTGGCTTCCGATGTCGGTACCGCCATAAACTGCGGCAATATGCAAACCGTCGATGTACTTGGCAAAGCTGTTCAAATCGTCTGCTATCTGGAGACAGAGCTCACGTGTAGGACTGAGGATGACAGCCTGTGTCTGCTTGCTGCTGGCATCAGTCTTCTGGATAACCGGAATACCGTAAGATGCAGTCTTACCCGTACCGGTCTGCGCCAACGCAATCACGTCGTTCTTATTACCAAGCAAATATGGGATTACTTCTTCCTGAACTGGCATTGGATTCTCAAATCCAAGCTCTTCGATGGCACGGCGAATCTCTTCGCTTACGCCCAATTCTTCAAATGTCTTCAAATCTTTTTAACCTTAATTCATTATAATCAAAATGGAAGGCCGAATTCACCCTCCCAGCCATGAATTAGGGTGCAAAATCCTTCCGAAACGCTTGCGGCAATCATACGCATTTATTAAGATTGCCTAAATTCGGGTGCAAAGATACGAAAAAAATGCGAGTTTCTTGCAGATTTCTGCAATATTTTATTACCTTTGCATGAAAGTTACAACAAACAGATAACCAAGAAAACTTGAAATATATGAAAAAAGTTATTTTCACCCAAGAATGGATTGCTTTGCATCCATACGAAAAAGCAGACGAAGTTGATCTGTATTATACAGAACTCGCCAACGAAATATACCACGCTCTTGACGAGGCGTGCTACACCCATAACTTCAAGAATATGGATGAAGCCAAGCAGCTGGCACTCAGCATTGCCGGTTATTTCGAAGATGTGATTTCGGGCACAGGCATTTGGAAGACTTTCACGGAAGAATGCAAGCAGCGCTACGGCACCTACATTCCTTTCTATGAGAAAGAAAGCGAATTCATCAAGAGTACGCTCAACGAAGATGACCCGGCTTACGACCCTGAGGAAATCAACATCGCTGATGTCAAGTTCCTGCTCTGGCACCATTACCAGCAGAGCAGTTTCGTACAGGAAGCCGTTCCTTTCCTCTTCGGAACCCTGGAACTGGCTGCCAAACTTGCCTATATCATCCTCGACAGAGAGTATGAAACGGCTCCGGAAAACGAGCGTCTTCTGACTTATCTCAGCGAAATGCCTGAGATAGAGGGCAACGCTGAAACGACCGAAGAGGAAATCGAGAAGAACAAGGAGTTGGATGAGATTCACCGTCGCGACACCCTGGCGTGGTTCCATTATGGTTGCTATTTCAACGTAGGCAACCAGAAGCGCCTGCAGTTTACCCTCCAGCAGATGGCAAACTCGCCTCAGGGTCTCACCGAGCCGCTCGCTTATTCTGTGCAGATGGAAATGACCATCGTCGGCAGAAACAATCTTCTGGCGCTCACTTCTTACGAATGGCTCCGCAAGATTTGCAGGAACATGCCTACCCATAAGCTTTGGGAGGATGAGGAGTTCAGAAAGAAGGCTACAGAGCAATATGAAAAGGTGGATCATGAGAAGGCGATTCACGACTACAATCTGCTCAAGGCGAAGGGATACGGAGACAAGTTCATCTTCCTGGAAGATGTGAAGACGCTGAAGGAATTCCTCAAGGAGATTGAATTCGAGTTGCCAAAGGACATCCGATTCCCTCAGAAATACGAGAAAGGCATCATCTTAAGCGGAAGTCCATACACAGGCATCAACATCAGTTTCGGTCTGGCTCATTGCATCGCATCGCCTGAGAATCCATACTATGTACAGGAGCGTGCTGAGACCGACAGCTTTGGCATTATCAGCGGCAATGGTCTCCCATTCCCTTACGAAATTGTCTGCAAACTGATAGAAAACAACCTGATTCCTGACGCAAACATCTTTACGAGCCAGTATGTAAAGGAAGAAGGCTTGAAGATTACGCAGGCAAACCTCCAGTTCCTTGCCGATTACTACCTGATGGGCAGAAAGGATAAAGACCTGTCGCCTAAGGAGTTGTGGTAAAGATGCATTCAGCATACTCAAAAAGTTCACTACGCTAACCCCATTTTTAAAGCCGTTAGCGTAGTAGACTTTTACAGATTTATAGAAGAAAGAGCGGAAAATCAGCTGTTAACTGTTAACTCTGTTAACCCCAGCTGTTCTTCCGCTCTTTTATATTCTAGTATTTTCTCAGTTAGTTATTTCAAAATCACTAATTTAAAAATTGCTTGCAATAAAGAAATACTACAGCCATAAAAACCGTGTTATTCTACTTTGAATAAATCATCCAGCACCACCTCGTTCTGAATGTTTTGCCAACCAGCATTATGCTCCACACCATACGAAGTTATCATCGTCAGATGGAGAGTCTTCTTCGTTCCTGTAGCTTGCTTGAACAACTCCCTGCGCTTGATTAACCAAGCCGCATAATCGGGAGTGATGGAATAAGGATGATTGACGAACTTCATCTCACAGAGATTAATCGTCTTGTCTCCCCTATCAATTATCAAGTCAATCTGTGCCCCCGGTTGCTTATTGCCCTCTGCATCTGTAAAAGCACGGCACGACCACGTGCAGATATTCGACAGAATACCACCAATTCCCAACTTCCTCTTGATTTGAGGAATATGATGCAGACAAACCTGCTCGAAAGCATAGCCCTCCCAACTGGAAATGTCCATCTGGCGATGACTCCAATAATGCTCATCCTCACCATGATAGTTCTTCACATACTTCAGATAGAAAAGCGAATACAGGTCGGTCAACTGATACATGAAATCCCTATCCGTCTTGCCAAAAGCCGAATACTTGCGGATGAAATCGCAGTTGCATAAGTCGGAGAGCACGGTAGAAACATATCCGGAATCCTCCACCTTCAGCTCCTCTATCAACTCCGGGCGAGTCATTCCCTTCAGTTTCTTAGCCAATGTCTCCACCACCCTTCTATAGAGCGTGGATTCCTTGAAGAGCGATTTAAAGAGAAAGCCATATTCGCTCCTCAAAGGGGCACTGGATGAGAAGAAGAGTTCGTCGATATTCTGAGCCACACTCAGCGAACGATTCAGCATATTGAGATAAAAAGGTGTTCCACCTATCGCCATATACAACTCGGCTATCTGGAAGCGCTCCATCGAGAATCCTCTTGAAACCAGGAACTCCTCCGTCTCTGCCAGGTTGAACGGACGGAGATAGATGGAGCGAGTTACACGATTGTGCAACCCACCCTTGTTGCCCAGCAGAGTATTCGTCATCCAGGTGGTTGCCGAACCACAAACTATCAGTTTCAGATTGTCCTGCTTCGAAGCCCACTCGTTCCAAAACAGTTCGAAAGCCTTGAGAAAGCGAGAATAACGGGTATCCAGCCAAGGCATTTCATCAAAGAACAAGAGCACAGGTTTTTCCTTTTTTAATGTCTCCAGATACTTGCGAAGCATAAACAGAGCCTCCATCCAGTCTTTTGGAGTTTTCTGCTCCTTATGAGAATAAAACTCCAGCTGCTGGGCAAAGTTTGCCAACTGCTCCTTACGGGTACCCTCATAGATACCCGTCATATAAAAGTCGTACTTATCACCAAAGAACTTGTCGATAAGATAGGTCTTACCGATACGCCTTCTGCCATAAACAGCCACGAGCTCCGCCCTAGGAGACTCGTAAATCTCCTGCAACAGAGCCATCTCACGCTGTCTTCCTACAATTCCATTAAAAGTACCCATACTTGCAAACTTTATATTTTGTTGGGTGCAAATATACAACTTTTTCTCGGGAAACACAAGCAAAAACGCAAAAGTTTACTACGCTAACGTCATTTTTTAAGGGGTTAGCGTAGTAGACTTTTACAGATTTATAGAAGAAAGAGCGGAAAATCAGCTGTTAACTGTTAACTCTGTTAACCCAACTACATCTTATAATAGGATGCAAAAGATACAACATTTTGTCGTCAAAATCCCCAAATCTCAAAAAAAAACACACTTTTGGGGGATTTAAAGACAAAAAGTTAAGATATAAGACAGATTAGAAATCAAAAAGGGCACGATTACTCGTGCCCAAAAGAATTCTTTACCTACTGATCTGATAAGAGGGAGTTAGCAGGCTTCACTCCCAATGATGATTGATCTAATAATTCTTTCCTCTCTGAGTGTTCTAGAATATCCAAAGAGGGAAAGGCAAACTTTCGCTTAAAGATTGACGTTGATGTGCACGCGTACACAGCAAATCACAAATAACAAAAACATGGTATCCCACATACTTGCTAAAATTTTTAATTAATTTACTCATCTACAAAATTACTTGAATCTATCATTATATTGCGTTCACTAGCCGAAACTATTGAACAACAACTTTCTTCACACTACCATCGCTATACTTCACGATGTTCAAGCCCTTGGCTGGAGCAGACAACCTCTGACCATTTACAGAATAGCGAGAGAGTTCCTTGGCGTTGGTAGAGGTTGTAACCTTATCAATGCCAGTTGCATCGAACTCTACTATATTCTCGAAATAGCCAAATTCTGACAACCAATAATCATCATAAGTTCCCTTTGGAATATAAACTGTACAGTTCTTGGCATCACAATATTGAAATACATAACTACCCATTTTTGGCATTTTTTCTGCATACACATAAATAGAAGCCAAACTACTACAATCACTGAAGGCATATTTGCCAATCGAGGTAACACCAGAAGGAAGGGTTATACTAGTTAAACCATAACAACCGCTGAAGGCGTAATCGCCTATCGAGGTAACACTAGAAGGAAGGGTTATACTAGTTAAACCATGACAACTGCTGAAGGCGTTATTGCCAATCGAGGTAACACTAGAAGGAAGGACTAAATTAGTCAAACCACTACAACAGCTAAAAGTTGAATAGTTTATCGAGGTAATACCAGAAGGAAGGGTCAAGCTAGTTAAACCACTACAATCAAAAAAGGCAGAATGTCCTATCGAGGTAACACCAGAAGGAAGGACTAAATTAGTCAAACCACTACACTCATAGAAGGCATCTTCGCCTATTGAGGTAATACCAGAAGGAAGATTTAAACTAGTTAAACTACGACAATCTTTAAAGGCAAAATCACCTATCTCATCATCAGAAGTATATTCAAAAGAATATCTCCCATATTTAGTATAACAACAATAATAGTCACCTCCCTTTACGACCTTCACCTCTGACAAATCTAATACAGATAACTGTCCTTTTGTAGCATCACCTCTATAATCACTTCCTGCCATTTCACGAATCATTCGCAAATCCGTACCATTTATCTCACCTATAATCTTCAGATTAGTAATCTTATACATTTTACTACTTCCGATCTTACCAGACAAAGTACCTGCCTCATCCAGCCTGATTGTGATTTGCTTGGTAATCAAGTCATCATCAGCTGCTTGGATTGAAAGACAACCCAATAACATAAACATGACAAACAAAAGTTGTCGTTTAAAAGTAAAATTTCTCATATCTCATTTTTTAAGTTTATATTCTTTCTCCTACTTGAATTCTTGTTAGCCCAGTTACTATTGGCTCTCCTTCATCACCTTTGCTCAATTCACAATTGCAGGTAAAAAAGAAGTTGTTTTCCAGAACTCCATCCTCCTTTTCAATACCCAATTTAACACGACCACTTACATTCCAATATGAGTCGGTCTCAGAAGGTCGTTGGATAGTTCCCGGTTCTAAAATTGCACTCTTTATCTTTAATCCTTTCGCTTTCCCCAAGAAAGAAATTGAGGAAACATGTGTACGGACATAGTCAGCTATCGCTTTCACTTTATCCGCATCAACTTCAAATGATAACTTTGGTCGTACCATAATCGTACTTTTTAATGTGAAACAATCTGTTAACTACACAACAAAAAGAAAGCGTGAACTTGCCCGTTGCTCGCTTCATGAACAGAGGCCCTGGCAAGCCCATCTTATCGAAACGAACAACATCGAAGCCCACGCCGATATGATACACTTATCCCTATACCGAATTGGACACCCTACTTGCGTAGGGTGCCACATCAGTACAGAGATGTGAATATACACATCCCGAGAGCATCTACCGTTGCATAGTCTTTGATAAGATTCTGAAACTGCCAGGTTTCTGTTCATCAAGAACTAAGCGCATAGTAAACGCACTTTTATATTATGTCATGATACACCAACCCTCCCAAGTCCTCGTCTCAGCCATCTACCCTCTTAAAAGGAAGAAAAGCCTCAATTCGGCGTGAGCGAACGGGTATCTGCGTGCAAAGGTAATGAAAATAATCGGAAAGTTGCATCATTTCCGATTAATATTTTTCAAGAACATAAAAATTCTGCTGTGTGAGGGCACACAACAGACATAAAAATAGACTATAGCGTAGAAAGAGCGGAAAATCAGCTGTTAACTGTTAACTCTGTTAACCCCAGCTGTTCTTCCGCTCTTTATTTATTTCTTATTTCAAATTCTTATCCAGAAACTCCAGCATTTTCTCCTGCGCCTTCAGTCCGCAGGAATGAGGGATTTCCCAAAGCTCCGTATCCAGCAGATTATCTGCTCCCTGACTCTTCCAAACCTTGTGCATTTCGGCGAAAGCATCCTTTACGCCAGGCACCGGGAAGAGCTTGTCTTTTGTTCCATTAATGAAGAGCATCGGCTTCGGACAGGCGAGGGAGGCGATGTGAGGATAGTCGAGATACTGACGAAGACCCGGAATGCAATTCGCAAAACCGCCATTCTCCTTCCTTCCGAATCTCCGGGTAAGCTGAGCGTCCGTAGTAATCATCCAACAGATGGAAGCACCCGCCTTGATTCTATCCGATAATGCAGAGAGCATCCACGAGCGATAGGCTCCCATCGAACAGCCCACGCATCCGATACGCTTCGCATCTACCATCGGCAGCGAAGCCAGATACTCGGTGCTGGAAATATCATCGTAAGTCATGAAGGCAGAGAGGTCTCTACCCAGCATCATCATGTTGCCGGCTATCAGGTCGTATTTGTTTCTATCCACGCCCTCCTTCCGGCCTCGTTCTCCCCACATCGGAGCATCTGCCGAAAAGACCACGTAACCATGTTTCGCCAGATAATCGCCCACGTACTGATTATCGTAAAGTTGCTTTGCCCACGCATCCGCATCATCCAAGATCTCCTGACAGAGTGCCTGCTTCGTAGGGGAATCTTTTTCTTCCGGAGTAAAGAAAGGACGAATCATCTTCTCCTTTCCGATAAAGAGATGGGCACCATGATCATGAAGCGCATTCACCGTTGGGAAGGGTCCCTTGCCATCCGGAATCAGGAGATAAGCCGTAATACGGGAATAGGCGTTGATATTAAAGGCGATTTTCTGCGCCTTATATCCGTTTCTCTGCTCCTCACCCAATACTTCCATATTCCAAGCCGCAGCCGCCTTCGGAGGCGTCATCATGCATTCAAACACCTTCGCCCTTGCCACCTTCTTCCACTTCTTGAAGTTCTTAATCGGACTGTTTCCCCAAGCCATCGGATAGGTCAGTTCCTTCTTCAGCGTTTCTACATAGGTAGGAATCTCTCCCTGCCATTCATACTTCTCCCGCTTCTGAAGCTTCGGCTTCGGAGAGTTTTTTGCAAGCGACACAGAGGTCTGAGCAAGCGACACCGATGCCTGCAACAATGCGATAATACTATATGTGATAATCCTTTTCATTCTCTTGTCTTGTTTTGTTAGAAATCTTTCTTCCTGTTTATAAGATTAGTTATTGTTTGCAAAATTAAGAAATTATCCGCAAAAAGAGCCCAATAATCTCGATTTTTTTGCGTACCTTTGCCTAAAACATTTATAAATAACGGATAAAACATTCATAAACAACAGATAAAACATCATCAAATAGAAGATAAAGCAATATGAAAATAGCAGTTTTTTGTTCAGCAAATAAGAATATCGACCCCGACTTCTTCACATTGACAGAAGAGATGGGAAAGTGGATGGCTGAGAACGGTCACGACCTGGTTTTCGGCGGCTGCAACTCCGGTCTGATGGATTGCATCGGCAAGGCAGTAAAGGCGAATGGCGGCAGAACCATCGGTGTGGTTCCTACGCTTGTAGAGCGAGGAGGAAGAACCTTTCCAGACCTCGACATCGAGATTCCGTGTGATAATCTCAGCGACCGCAAGGACCTGATGCTTGCCCAGAGCGATATCTTCGTAGCCCTTCCTGGCGGCATCGGCACCCTGGATGAAATCTTCACCATCGCCGCCGCCCACACCATCGGCTACCATCACAAAATGGTGATTCTCTACAACATGAAAGGCTTCTGGAACTCCACCATCGCCCTGTTGGATGACATGGCAGAGAAAAGCATGATTCGCGGCAATTGGCGGGATGTGATTGAAGTGGCGGATAACCTGGAAGAGTTAAAGGCGATAGTTGAAAATTCCCATTAATATGATTTTTCGGCAAAATACCTCTTTCAAGCAAATGCTTACAAAAGATGTTGAAGAGAAGGAAGGATTTACCACAACGGCGAATGCCGGTGATAATCTTTATCATCCCATTGCCTTCTGCCGAGATGAGTTCTTTCAAGTATGCTTTACGTTCAAAATACATAATTCCATGACGTTTTTTTGTGTCAAGACACGGTTTTCTGTCGCAAATATACACTTTTTACACAACTTCACCAAGTTTTATCGTAATTTACGCGGAATATTTAAAGGTATTTAAACAAAGAAAGAGCGGAAAAACAACTGTTAACTGTTAACTCTGTTAACCCCAGCTGTTCTTCCGCCCTTAAACTTTTATTCTGCCAGCAGCTTCTCTGCCATCGCCTTACCCAGAGCCTCGCACTGCGCCTTTACCTCTGGAGTAATTGCCTGCTTCATATCTACAGGTTCGCCCACTGGCTCGTAGTGGAGCTTGGTATCGTTCCACTCCTGAATCTTAGCCACAGCCTTGCTTGCCCAGCAATGAGAACCGTACCAACCAAGAAGGTGGTTCTTGATGTCCTTGTTGGCAAGCTCGGAGAGGAGAACCTCCATCTCGTGATAAAGACCGGCATTGTAGGTTGGAGCACCCACGATGAGACCCTTGTAGCGGAAGATGTCGCGCAGGATGTAGCTGTGGTGAGTCTTCGAGATGTTGTACATTACGATGTTCTTCACGCCAGCCTTGCTTGCCGCACGGGCGATGATTTCAGCCATGCGCTCGGTATTGCCGTACATGGTGCCGTAGCAGATAACGAGGCCCGGCTCCGTCTCGTACTTCGACATCTTATCATACATGCCGATTACCTTCTCAATATGCTCGTGCCAAACAGGACCATGGGTTGAGCAGATGTAATCCAGCTCCACGCCAGCCAACTTCTTCAACGCATTCTGAACAGGGATTCCATACTTACCCACAATGTTTGAGTAGTAGCGAACCATCTCCAGCCAGAAAGTCTCGCAGTTGATTTCCGTATCGATGATTCCGCCGTTCAGCGCACCGAAGCAACCGAACGCATCACCTGAGAAGAGCACCTTGTTCTTTGCATCGAGCGTTACCATGGTCTCTGGCCAGTGAACCATAGGGATGAGAACGAAGCTCAGCTCGTGGTTGCCCAATGAAAGGGTTTCGCCATTCTTCACCTCTACCACGTCATCTGTTACGCCGTAGAAGCCTTCGAGCATTCCCAGGGTCTTCTTGTTGCCCACGATCTTGATGTTAGGGTAATATTTCTTGATGAGGGCGATAGAGCCGCTGTGGTCAGGTTCCATGTGGTTGATGATGAGGTAATCGATTTCTCGGTCGCCAATCACCTCGTGGATGTTCTCGAGGAACTGGGTGAAGAAATCAACCTCTACAGTATCAACCAGTGCTACCTTCTCATCGTCAATGATATAAGAGTTGTAGCTCACTCCGTTAGGCAAAGGCCAGAGGCCCTCAAAACGATGCTTATTGCGGTCGTTAACGCCTACGTAATAAATTTTGTTTGCAATTTCTGTCATATCTTTTATATTTTTATAATTCCTTCTTCTTTTCTTCTCCAAATTCCTTCGAAACATAATTGTAGATGTCCTTGCAGCATTCGGTGGAGAATTCTTGAGCCGAAACAAGGAGACTGTCCCATTGCGCCTCAGATAAGCCGCGGTCGATGTCCTCGCGGGTGATTCCATCCTTGATCAGTCCGAACACGAAACCTGCATTGAAATTATCGCCGGCTCCGATAGTGCTCACCGGCTTCATCTTCTTCGAAGGATAACTCTTGGCAAAGCCGTTCTCGGCACGAACCTCTACAGGCTCAGCACCCTGGGTGCAGATAAACTTCTTGCAGTAGAAACTGATTTCGGCATTATAAACCTTATCCGCCTCCGGTTTCTTGTAGAGGATTCCGAAGTCCTCGTGGCTTCCGCGTACGAAATCAGCCATCTCCAGGTTCTCTATCAGATTAGGCGTAATCTTCATGATTTCGTTCTGATGAGAAGCACGGAAGTTGATGTCGTAATAAAGAATGGCGCCGTGCTCCTTCGCATACTCCAGGAAGCCGGCAACCTGAGGACGGACCACAGGATTCAGAGCGAAGAACGAACCGAAGAGCACGATGTCGCCAGGATTGATTTCCGGTGTGGCAAACTCCAGCTGGTCGTGAGGATGATCCTTGTAGAAAATGTAGTCGGCATTGTTGTTCTCGTCGAGGAAAGCCAGCGAGAGCGGCGACTTCGATTCCGGAAAGATGCTCACATTGTCAGCATTCACCCCATTATCTCTCAAAAACTGAATCACATACTCTCCTATGCGGTCGTTGCCCGCCTCGCTGATAAACGAAGCATTTACGCCCGCACGGCCCAACGAGATGACTGCATTGAATGATGAGCCACCCGGTACTGCCTCTATCGGCTTGCCGCCCTTGAAGATGATGTCAAGCACGGTTTCTCCTATTCCTATTACTTTGCGCATTGTTTTTTGATGTCTATATTTATTTTTTGGGAGCAAAGATAAGTCTTTTTGGCGATAATGCAAAATAAATGACTATTTTTTTGGATAAATTACATTTTCAGTGTAACTTTGCACCTTGAAATGAAATACAATACTTATACACTCGATAATGGACTCCGCATCATCCACCTGCCTTCAGACAGCAAGGTGGTGTATTGCGGTTACCAGATTAACGCCGGCACCCGAAACGAGGAGCCGGGCGAAGAAGGACTTGCCCACTTCTGCGAGCACGTTACTTTCAAGGGCACAGAGCGCCGCAAGGCGTGGCACATTCTCAACTGTCTGGAGAGCGTGGGAGGCGACCTGAATGCCTACACCAACAAGGAAGGCACGGTTTATTACTCCGCCATCCTCAAGGAGCACATCGCAAGAGCCGTAGATCTGCTCACCGACATCGTTTTCCATTCGGTTTATCCGCAAGCGGAAATCGACAAGGAGGTAGAGGTAATCTGCGATGAAATAGAGAGTTACAACGATTCGCCTGCCGAACTGATTTATGATGAATTCGAAAATATCATCTTCAAGGGTTCGCCGCTGGGCCACAATATTCTAGGCACAGCCGAACAGGTTCGCTCGTTCAAGACAGAAGATGCGCTACGCTTTACAAGAAAGCTTTACCGGCCGGATAATGCGATATTCTTCGCTTACGGAGACATTGACTTCAAGAAGCTGGTAAGACTCTTGAAGAAGAGCTTTTTAAGTGAAGAACGAAGAGTGAAGAGTGAAAAATTCAATAGTCCAGAGGCGCAAGCCCAATTCAACATTCAACACTCAACATTCAACACTCAACACTCCTTCGAGGGGCAGACGATTGTGATGCAGAAGAATACGCATCAGGCTCATGTGATGATTGGAACCCGCGCCTACGATGTGAACGACAGCCGCAGAATGCCGCTCTATCTGGTCAACAACATGCTGGGCGGACCGGGAATGAATGCCAAGCTGAACCTAGCCCTGCGCGAGCACAACGGACTGGTTTACACCGTAGAGAGTACGATGGTGGCTTATGGCGATACGGGCGTATGGAGCATTTATTTCGGCTGCGATGAGCACGACGTGAAGCGCTGCCTCCGTCTGGTTCGCAAGGAACTGGATAAGTTCATGCAGAAACCGCTGAGCGAGGCGCAGCTCAAGGCCGCCAAGAAGCAGATTAAGGGACAGATAGGCGTGGCTTGCGACAACCGCGAGAACTTTGCCCTCGACTTCGGCAAGAGCTTCCTTCACTATGGCTGGGAGAAGAACGTAGACCGACTCTACGAGCAGGTGGATGAGATTACAGCCGAACAGATACAGGCCGTGGCTCAGGAGTTGTTTGATAAAGACAGGCTCACCACGCTGATTTTCAGATAAATAAGAAACAAAGAAGGCAACAACTTGGGTCGTCATGCGACTTCCCTCGTTGTTGCCTTCGTAATTTAATGAATTAAAACTGCTTTTTTCTTAAAACAACTAACAATTAACCTAAAAACTTAAACCTAAAAACCTAAAATGAAAATCTATAAAACCTAAAACGAATTTTTAACAATCTATATATGAAATCCCCAATCAGAATTTATCACGAAAACTCTCAGGGGACAGTATGAATTTCAAATGAAAAGGAGTTTTTACTCTCCTCTCTGATTTCGGAAGCCCCTTTGGCTCCCTACTGTTACTCAGCTGTGCATTGCTGCCAGCCATTTTTTTAATCTCGGCTCTTTTGGAGCCCTTCGCATGGCTAATCTCCGATTAAGCCAACTTGTTGTTAATAGCACCAACTTCAGCTACACATGCAACAACTACTGCGATAATCATTCCTAATACTAACATAATCTTTTCCTTTCTTAAATTTGTTATCTTAAATATACAATCTTGTAGTTTTACCTAACAAAATCTTAACTCTCTTTATTTCTTACCTCCCGGAGGAGGATTTCTATGCTCTCTTAGCTTCGTAGCTTATTTGCCGCAGTTCATTCCGAGGTTCATACCTGCGCAAGCAACTACTGCGAATGCTACTACTGCTACTGTCATTATCCCGAACATTACCATAATCTTTTATCCTTTTTTCTTTTTCTGGTGCAAAGGTACAACTTTTTGTGTGCGCACACAAACATTTTAGGAGAAAAGTTTCAAAAAGCCCTTTTTTCTTGATTAAGGTCAAGGACATTTACATTCTCATTACAAAATCAGGCACGAATTACACGAATTACACAGATTTAAGACTCTCATGTCAATTAAAACACATTCATAATCTCATAGAACATCCGTGTAATCCGCATAATCCGTGCCTAATCTATTCTACGCAGCCATTCCTGGCGTTCCGTAGTGCCCATACTTGGCGATGAAACGGGCGGTCTTGGTGTAGGTGCCGTCCTCGTTCTTCATGATGAAGCCACGCTTCTTCCAGTTGCACAGCAGGATGGCAAGTTTCGTCTTGGTGCCATGAACCTGACAGATGTTCTGAATCTCAGTTTTGTCAAAGGTGTCATGAACGTAGAGAAGAAGATTGCTCACACCGGGAGTATGACACACAGAGCGGCTGTCTGCATCTATTGCCTCCTGCATCTGATTGCCGAAGAAACGCATCTTGCACCACAGATCATACTTCACGCTCCATACGATGAAATCCTCCATTGCCTTCTCCCACTTCTCGCCATTCGCCAGATAAAGCACCATTGCACGGCGGAAACCATTCGCCAGACCACGCTTGGCAAACTCGGCGTAAGGCTTGTTGTAAGCCAACTGAGCCATCTCCATGATCTCATTCTCCAGGCGCTCTATAAGCTGGCGAGCCTTACGGCACTCCTTGAAACCGCTGGCTGCGTTCAGCTGCTGGATATAAGGAGAAAGCTGCGACTTGAACTGCGCATCATAACTGCCCACCTCCGGACGCGGAGCGAAATCGGGACGGATGATGGTGGCGAGCGACAGGCGGCTCACGGCTCCATCAGCCACCTCACGAACCGAGAAGAACTTCTGCGTAACGGCAATGGTGCTCGAAGCATTCCAGTTGAAACGGGTCTTTACGCGGGCTGTAACACTCTTGGTTCCTACTCGCTCCTGGCCGTCCTCTGAATTGTCCCAGCAGAGGCGAATCAGCTGGCTAGGGTCGTTAAACTTCCTAAGCATGTCTACCTCATCCATCTTGCAGTAGAGATAAGCATCGCCAGCCTTCTGTACATCGTCGAGACGCTGGATGTAGGCAGCGCGGGTAAGGTCGGGCGAAACGATGCGGATGCAGATGTCTTCCGGGCGCACAGGCTTCTTCTTGTTATCGCCCATGGTGTTCACCTCGTCCTTCCAGTCCTGCTCCTTCTGGCGGTTCACCTTATCCATCTGAACCAGGTCTTCGATGATGCAGTCGATGGGTCCGTTGACGAGCGATTTGCCTGACGACATGGCTGCAATGAGCAGATTCATCATCGCCGCCTCGTGCACCTGATTATCCGTGTAGCGGAAGGTTACGCCCTTGAGATGAGCGGCAAGCGCAGGGAAGACCGCCATTGCCACAGCCGCCTTGAAATCGGCAGGCACCTTGCTGGTGAGCAGCTTGATGAGCTTAGGCAGCTTGGCAGGCAACTGAGGCGGAACATCGGCATAGATTCCCGCCTTCTCGGTGGCCTGCTTGGCAAGATGATTCTTGCGGGCAGTCTCTACAGCCTGCTTTACCAAATCCGGAATCGCGGTAGATTGCGCCACCTTGCAGGCATTCTCTACTGTGGCGAACGCCTTCGCCTCGTCTTCTCCGAAGGTTTCTATTACCTGCTTGATCCAAGCCGCCTCACTATTACAGATGTATCTCAGCAGGCAGGCTTCACGATAAATGAAGTTGTTGCGGTTGCCGTGGACAGGAGCGCCGCCCATCAGCTCTACCAGCGCCTTCACAATCTCCCCGTAAGGAACGCCGTCGTAAGTCTGCTCATACTGTACGGCATTGGCAGCCCGTCTCGCCTTCTCCTCCTCGCTCTCGATGGGTTCGAAGTCTACGGTTGGAGCAGAAGATGCATCCAGCGGACGTCCGTCAATATCCAGTCCTCTCTTTCTGTAAGCCTCACGGTATTCAGCCACGGCTTCCTTATCCAGGCGCTTGTACCAGTCGTCGGCAGTATAAATCTGACTTGCCGCATCGGTGATGAAGATAATGCGCTCCGGGGTTACGCAGCTAGGGTCTTCGGTGGCGTGGATGAGTTTGCAGAAGGCACTCTGAGCCTCAGCGATGGTCATTCCTACCGGGATGCGGATGTCGATGTGGGCCTTGTTGCGGGCTGAGCGCTCGATGTGGAGCACCTTTCCCTTCCAGAGTTCAATGTCTTCGGCAGAGAAGATTTTCTCTCTGAAGAGCTTCTCTGTAGGCTCATCAAACATTCCGTTCAGCAGAAGGGCGTTCTTCACCGCTGGCTCAACCTCCTCAGGATTGTCAATATCTACGGTTGTCTGGAAGGTGAAAGCCTCCGGGTCGATGAACTTCTGGGCGCGATGGTCTTCGAGGAAGTGGAAGTAGTGAGGTGAGCGGAAAGGCAGCTGCTTCTTGAGGTCAGAAATCTTCCGGTCTAGCTGCTGGTAGGTTTCACCCGCCTTCATCTCCTCCTGCTGCATCATCTGGTTCTGCTGGACGGTAAGGTCACGGATCTGACCAATGAGCTGTGCGAGCCAAGGCTGCTTGGTAAGCTCGGTGTAGTAATCGAGGAGATGGGATGAAATCTGTCCCATGTTCGCTCTGCGGTTAGGGTTCATTGCGATGAGACGGCTGCTCATCTGCTTGCATTCATCAAAGGTTAATGATTTTTGTGTCATAAATCTATATTTTTTTAGTTGTAAAAGACAGGCTCTTTTTGCAGAAACCTGCCGCCTTCCATTCTGAAAAGCGATGCAAAGATAAACAAAAAAAAAGCCGTTTGCAAGTTTTTTCTGAGGTAAAAAAGCAGGGGTATAATGAGGGGTATAAAAAGGTATAAAAGTATAAACAAAGGGTATAAGAGGGGTATATTAATACCCCGCTAACTACCATCTCCCGCCATCATCTCGTCATCTTTCATGGTGTTCGAGACTGGCACTTTCTTATCCACCAGTTTCGGCAAGATTTCCTTCAAGTTCACATTCTCCGAACTGGCTGTTGTTCCCAAAATCATCTTGAAAGCATTCACAATATCACAATAACGATTGAATCTTTCCTTGCTTACCGAGCCCAACTCACCTGAATCAAGTCTCCACCACTCCAGAGCCGCATATTCGAAAGGGGCAGATTTCGCCTGCGTAAGATCCTTCCATTTGCAGAGCGGAGCACGCTCTGTATTCTCCGGAGGTAGTTTTTCGTACAGGTGGGCCAGATGTTTGCAGAAGGCTGTAGGAGTTGCCATATTAAATAGCCCCCACCCGTTTAAGAGACGGAACACAGGGAACCAGTCGGATTGCCTATTCACCAGCAATTCAGGACAGCCTTTTTTCTTATAAACCGCTATCTTCGGAATTACCAAATCAACCAGTTCCATGAATTTCTCTTTCTTCACTTCGTTCGAAGGCTTGGCACCCACCGCCTTCATCGCCTTCAGTGAGTCCTCATTGCCGTGCTTGCCCCACTGCTTCACATCGTCCACCCTGCCGTTCATAATCATCAGCACGATGCCCGAGAGCAGCTGGAGCATCTTCTTTCTTGGCACACGCTTATAGAACACCTGACGGAGGAAATCTACCGGGTCGGCCTTGAATGTTGGGTAGAGATTGTGGGGGAAGGCGTGCAGCTGCTGGTCTATGGCGTCCAGCTGGTCTTTATAATCGTAGGTGCCCGTCTGCTTCTTCTTGATGACATTCGGGGCTTCTACGAAGAAAGAATAGGCCGCACGCTCGCGGTAAGCCGAACTGGTGATGAATCCCATCTCGGTAAGCAGAACGGCCCGGAGGCGCTGCAGTTCATCATCATCTATCTGCTCCAGCTTATGGAGGATGCGGTTTCTGGCCTGTGTCATTTCGCGGGAATAATCGCTGCGCTGGATTTCGAGGAAACTGCTGAGACGCTCTCTAGCCTCAGAAAGGCAATCAGAAAGTTCCTCGCGCAGCATCGCCTCAGTTTCTGCATCAAGAGAACGGTTCTCTGCCTCAGAAGAGGTTTTATCGGATGCAGAAGAGGAGTTATTGGATGCAGAAGAGCCTTTATCCGAAACGCCTTCAGAGAGCGTATTCCTGAGGCGGATGATGCTGTTGATGACGCCTTCGAGCATCATGGTGCAGTCGCTGAAGCGGGTGAGCTGTTCGATGGGCAGCACAGGACCGGAGTATTGCCAGTCATCATAAATCTTATCATCATATATTTCGCGGCGCGCCTGCTCCATCTCCTCATCAGAAACATCAGAGAGCGCCCTCACCATGAGCTGCAATCCAGCCTTATCGCCCTCATTCTTACTGTTGCAGCCTACGCACCGGGTGCGCAGGTTCCGCTCCTTGCGGGCGATGATGAGGGCGCGTACGTCCTCGCCTTCCAGGGCTGAAACATAGCCTATGAGCTGCTGTTTGTCATAAGCTTTCACCGCCAGCATGTCGAAGGTGTTGGCGTCATCGGGCACGAGGCAGATGGTTCTTCCCTCTGCTTCTTTAGCATACTCTACCTCATGGCCTTTCACGTCATTATGGGTGAGTCCTACGATATGGAATGTGAGATTCTTCATTTTATGTTGTTATTATTGTTTTTACGTTTGTTTGCAGTCAGGTTACAAAAGTAAGGTTTTTCGGTGAAACCACCAAGCATTCTTGTTTAAATTTCCTAAAAGAGGGGACGGAGAAGAGGGTGTTTTAAACTTCGGTTAGTTTATAGATGATAGTTTATAGCAATCTTGCGAACGGCTACGCCCTATCAACTGTTAACTATAAACTATTAACTTGTTGTTGGGGGGTTAACAGGGTTAACAGTTAACAGCTGTTTTTTGCATGGTCCCCCTCGCGTACCTTATTATATAATAATATATATATACTTATTTTTATATAAGTGTGTGGATGGAAGTATGCATTTTTGGGGTGTTAACTGTTAACCTGTTAACCTTTTCTTCTCAGAACGCTCCTCTTCCATCAGAACGCCCTCTTTCCCCGATGCCTGTTAAAGAAGACTGCCTGAGCCTTGGCAGAAAAAAGTTCAAACTCCCTGCTACAGTCCGTTTTACGGGCTTATATGAAGGCAGGCACGAGGCATAAATGATGACTGGCACGAGGCTTAAATGATGGCTGAAAAGGGGCATAAATGATGGATCACGAAGGGGATGGATCATGCATCGCGAGGGAAGAAATATTGCGTCGCGACGGAACGGGGAATGCATCGCGATGCAGAAAAAAGGGCTTTTTAGAGCGGAAAACTATGAGTTGCGGGGCAGAAAACTATGAGTAAGTTTGTTAACGGGGGAAGGCGAGGCTTTCATAAAATGATGGTTTTGCACCCTCCATTAAGCGTTTTTACTCAACGTACTGAGTAATTTTACTCAATGCACTGAGTAAATTCAGCTCAACAACAGGATAAAAAAAAGAAAAACAGATGATTTAAGATTATTAAAGCCTTAAAATCGCTATTTATACAGAATATTTCCTATCTTTGCAGCATCTTTCAGTACCGAAAGTAGAAATTACTCAATCGACTGAGTAAAATTACTCAATGCACTGAGTAAATTGATAACAAAAAAAAGAAAAAATAAAGCAAAACAACAATTATAACATCAGAAAGGAGACCGGAATTATGTATAAAAGAAGCATTTACCACACGATTATCAAGCGACTGGAAGAGCACAGAATGTTTATCCAGGTAGTGATGGGACCCCGACAGATAGGCAAATCTACCGTTGTTAAGCAGGTGCTCGACGACCTCGGGAAGCCTTATCTCCTCTATTCTGCCGACACCATCCCCAACACATCACCAAAATGGATAAGTGAATGTTGGGCAAATGCCCGGTTGCAGATGCGCGCACAGCAGCTGGAAGAAATGATTCTGGTGATTGATGAGGTGCAGAAACTGAAAAACTGGAGCGAATATGTAAAGAAAGAATGGGATGCAGACTCGCTCAATCATATCAACCTCAAGGTAGTACTGCTCGGTTCTTCAAGAGTTTTGCTGGAGAAAGGTCTGGCAGAATCGCTCATGGGAAGATACGAGGAAATCAGGATGAGCCACTGGAGCTATCCGGAAATGAGAGAAGCCTTCAACATGTCGCTAGAACAGTATATATATTATGGTGGCTATCCGGGTGCCGCACAGCTCATAGAAGACGAAGAAAGATGGGGAAACTACATGAACGGAGCCATCATCGATGCAACCATCAACAAAGACATCCTGATGGATTCGCCTATCAGCAAGCCTGCCCTGCTGCGCCAGACATTTGAGTTGAGCGTAGCTTATTCGGGCAAGATACTCTCGCTCACCAAGATGCTGGGAGCCCTGCAGGATGCAGGCAACACGGTGACGTTGGCTGGATATCTGAACCTGCTAGGCGACAGCGGACTTGTAACAGGACTTCAGAAATTTTCTGTAGATATGGCCCGCAAGCGTGCCAGCATCCCGAAATATCAGGTTTACAACAATGCCCTGCTAAGCGTTCTGAGCGGATTGTCGTTTAAGGAAGCCGTAACTGACAGCAAGCGATGGGGACAGTTTTTCGAATCAGCCATAGGAGCTTATATCATCAGCGAAGCCTTCGTCCATCGTTTCGAGGTTTATTATTGGCGCGAAGGCAATGATGAGGTTGATTTCGTTCTCAAGAAGAACCAAAAGATTGTAGCCATAGAGGTGAAGAGCAATGGCGAAACTAAGACAACCGGCATGGAACGCTTCCACAAGCTCTTCAATCCGCTAGCCACCATAGTTGTGGGCGAGAATGGCATTCAGCCTGAGCTGTTCCTCAGCATGGATCTCAGAAAGCTTTTCGAATAAAGAAACTAAAAATGCCTGCTAGAGCAAATTTATCTCTAGCAGGCATTATCATATCGGGCTTATTATTTTCTCACATACTTACGAACGGAACCATCGGATTTTTTCTCGATGACAATGCCGTTACTAGTAGCTATGCAGCCATTAATACCATATGTTAAAGATTTAGAATCCTTACTAGTCAAGACATTCTTGATACCAGAAACTTCACTTTCCTCTACATTGGTAAAATATTTCCAAATTGGAGCTGTCTTATACGCCTCCAAACTTTCCTTAGGAACAATCAGTTTACAATTGTCGTAGGTGTCTTCTGAGAAATAGGCATGACCTTCCCTGCCAACAACTGGTGGAATTGACGACAGGATGGTAAATTTCTCAATGTAATGACTACAAACAAAGTCGAGCGGAATCTCTTTCACGTATTTACCCAAAGTTACTTCCTTTAATCCGGAACCACTTAAGGCAAAGAAACCTGGACGACCTATATAAGCTATTTCCGCACTGCCAAACATATCCCAATTCATATCCAACTCGTTTTCTCCATCTTCAAGTATAACGCTCTTTATCGGAGTCTTGCTGAATGCACCATCGCCTTTGATTCGCATTACATTACTAGATATATTTATCTGCGTCAAACCAGTCTGGCTGAAAGCATAATCTCCAATGCTTTGAAGTTTTTCTGGAAATTCGACGGATGTTATTCCTGTACAACCTTCAAATGCGCTATCTGAGATGTATTCTAAACTTTCAGGGAAAGTAACATCCGTCAGTTTGCTCTGTCCCTTAAAAGCCTCTGAACAAACACAAATTATGCCCTCTGGTATTGCGACAGAAGCAGGAACTTCTCCCTTGTATTCATAGAGACTCTTTCCGATAATAACCATGCCATCTGGTTGTTTATCCAACCATGCAGTTGAATAGAAGGCTCTATTTCCAATAGAGTCAACAACTTCTGCAAAACTTATATCCGTAAGTTTTTTATTCATTAAGAAAGCACAATCGCCGATAGTGATGAATTGGCGAGCATCTGTCTTTGACTGACATTTCTTAGCACTTGCAGGCGTTTTTACAGACGAGTATTGTACCCTTTCCAAGTCATGGCACCAAGCGAATGCATATTTACCAATTCGCTTTAAAGACTTGGGTATGTACACTGTAGAAAGAGCCATACCTGCAAACTGGTAGTCATGTATCTCTGTCATATCTTCCGGAATAATTATCTCATTCACTTGTTTTCCATTGATTCGCAAAATGCCCTGTCCGTCTATGGCAAACATTTCTTTCTTTAAATTGAACTTGATATTAAGCCACTCTTCTATTGTGCCATCATAATCAATCGCATTTGCCGTAGGAACATCACCCTCACCTGTAACCTGCTTTAAGTTCTTAGAGATTACAACATTATGAATTCCCTCCTCTTGGATCCAGCCGCTCACATAAAATCCATATTTGTCGATTTGCAGATTCTCTGCCTGTATCGTTACTTTATCAAGCAAACATCCAAGAAAAGCTCCTTCGCCAACACGTTTTACCCAAGAAGGAATCGTTACTGTTTTCAATCCTCTATACCCTGTAAAAGACCATGCGTTAACAGCATTTACATTAGCAGGTATCTCCAAGTCCGTAACAAGTCCTGCTCCTATATAGAATTTTTGAGCATGGGTAATCGGATTCGTATCAGTAGGATAACCAGTTCCCGCATCTTCAGGGCTATCATGGTCTATTATCAGATAGTCAAAATTAATGCCCAACCATTCCTTAAGGCTACCAGAAAAAGTCAATTTTGTAAGATTAACCCCGCAAAAGGCTCCACCTCCCACATATTCCAAAGAGTTAGGAAGTACCAATTCTGCCATGCTTTCACAATCATCAAAAGCATGTATTCCAATACTTTTCAAAGGAGTTGGCAGCGTCAAACTTTGTAAATTCGAGCAACCCTCAAAAGCATGATCTTCAATCGCCTCTACATTTCCGTTAAAATAAGCCCTTTGCAATGCCTTGCAGTTTCGAAAAGCCGACTTAGGTATTACCTTCAGGTCGTGAGGAAGACTAATCTCCACAAGACTGGAACAACCGCAAAACATTTCCTCACCCAAAGATTCTAAATCATTGGGGAGGGACACCGATGAAAGAGAGGAACAATTTTCAAAAACATTTCTTTCAAACGAGGTATTCCCTTTTATGGTCAAAGAAGTCAAATCTTCACAATTCTCAAAAGCATTTTCCCCAACATTTTTCAATGAACTAGGCAAAACAATATTTGTCAATTTCGCACCACAAAATGCACTACTACCTATACTATCAAGAGTATTAGGAAGCTCTATGCTTTTAATACCAGAATCCTTAAACGCCCAATCTCGTATAGTCTTCAAATTGGGAAAAGACACAGTTTTTAGCGATGTAGTTCCATTAAAAGTTTCTCTTTCAATAATTGTTATACCATTGCCTTCTACTGTTTTCAACTTAGTTTTACCATCCAAAGATGGTAAATGTGTTATATTGTCACCAAGGTGCAAATTTACAAGATTTTGTAAGGAACTTAAGTAATCATTATTATCGTTAACAACACGACTTATTGTTAAATCGGTTACCGGCGTATCATCACTAATACCTAAGTATAACTTCTCCTTGCTTTCCTGTATTACTAGGTCTCCCAATACGCTACAATTTGATAATCCTAAATGTGAAACGGTACCTGGGACTACCAGTGTATACAATGAAGGACATCCATAAAGCTTGACATCATCAGCAGTACTTGGAATATCCAAAGTCGAGATATAAGCATTTTCCAACTCAATGGACTTCAGTTGTGGAAGAACTATTTCTTGCGCATAGCATTTATTTATTTTCAAATCTTTGATAGGCGCATTTATCGTTATTTTTGTAAGTCCATAACTTTCTTCAAATGCATTCTCGTCAATCCCCACAACGTGATAGGTTACACTTGGTTCATAAGCATATTCTTTACACACTACCTCTTCAGGAATAACGATTTCACCAGAATAAGTTCCACCAGTTTCCGGTTTTGATACAATAGCGCCACCATCAGACTCCCGATAATACACGCCCTTATATTCAAAAGCGAATGAATTATAACATCCAAGCAGAAGCAACATTAGAATAAAAAAATGTTTCATAATTAGCTTTTTGAATTACCTAGCAACGTCCCCTTCACTAGAAATTAAATGATTATCCTTGCTCCGCCAAAACAAAAAAGCGTGGGAACCTTACCAGTTGTCCGTCCCACTCTTAGAGGCCTTCGCATTGCCCATCTTGTCGAAACGAACAACGTCGAAGCCCACGCCGATATGAATATACTATCCCCTATACAGATATTTGACATCTCGCTATACGCAATATGCCATACCCATAGTAAGGAATGTGGATAAACACATCCCGAGAGCATCTACCGTTGCACTGTCTTTGACAAGATTTGGAGTTTGCGAAGTTCCTAAGAGTCAAGTTCAGAGCGTCTAGTAAACGCTTTTCCATTATGTCGCAAACACATACTGCCCCCACTAGTTGGACAGAAATACTTTCTGATAAGTAAAAACTGCCCTCTTATCGGTGCAAGCTTAATGTGCTCAATGCAAAGATACACAAAATCCGAAATTTTACGCTTAAAATATGAATAATTTTTCCTTTTCTACCTCATTTTTTATTTTATCTGCATCATTTAAGCGTAAAATGATGCAGATATTTTTGTTTTAGGGCAGATAATTGGAATATTCTTTGTAAATTTGCAGCAGAACAAATAAACAAAAGACTATGCATCAATTCGACTACAAAAATACACCCGAGCAACTGCTCACGCCATCCATCGTGAGACAGCTCGCTATCTTGCACGAATACAAGGGCAAGCAAGACCTTTACGTATCGGCAAAAGCCGACACCCTCACTGCCTTGCTCAATATCGCCAAGATACAGAGTACCCGCTCTTCCAACCGCATTGAGGGAATCTACACCTCAGATGAGCGCATCCATGCACTCGTCATGAAGAATGCCGAGCCTCAAAGCCGCTCAGAAGAGGAGATTGCAGGTTATCGGGAGGTACTGACCACCATACACGAGAACTATGTGTACATTCCTATTCGCCCCAACAACATTCTCCAACTGCACCGAGACCTCTATTCTTACGGCGGGAAGGAGATTGGAGGACGATTCAAAAACACCGACAACATCATCGCTGAGACCGACAGCGAAGGGAAGGAGCACATCAGGTTCACGCCGATGCCAGCCTTCCAAACTCCCGAAGCAATGGAAGACCTCTGCTGTGCATTCGACGAAGCAATAGATGAAGGCAAACATGATGCACTCTTGCTTATTCCGATGTTCGTGCTCGACTTCCTCTCAATCCATCCTTTCAACGATGGCAATGGCAGGATGAGCCGTCTTCTTACCCTTCTTCTGCTTTATCGCAGCGGGTACATCGTGGGCAAATATATCAGCATCGAGATGCTCATAGAGAAATCGAAGGAGACCTACTACGATGCCCTGAAATCAAGTTCCATCGATTGGCACGACAGCCAGAACTCTTATCTTCCATTCGTAAGCTACTATCTGGGGATATTCATCAAGGCTTACCAGGAATTCCAGGACAGGGTGGAACATCTGCACGGCAAAACGCTTTCGAAAGCTGAGCGCATCAAGGCCGTCTTCCACAAGAAGTTGGGGAAAATCACCAAGGCAGACATCGCCAACCTCTGCCCTGACATCAGCATCAGCACCATTGAGCGCACGCTCAAGGAAATGCTCGTTGCGGAGGAAATTGAGAAAGTGGGAAGCGGAAGAGGAACGGGATACGTTTTAAAATAAAAACATGAGCCACTGAGTTTTTTTTTGCATTGGGGTTAACAGGTTAACAGTTAACAGCCCATTTTTGCATACTTCATCAGATAAGAATAAAGAAATGAGGCGATACTCTACCTTATTATTTATAGGTAGAATATCGCCTCGTTGCCTTCATTGAAAAGGAGGTCAAGGATGCTCATATTGGGCTGAAAACCGTATTTCTGCCCGTAAACCTGGTAATAGCGCTTCGACTCGAATTCGGGGTCAGGAAGCGGTTTCTTGGGGCGAATCGCATCGCGGAAATCCTTGATTGGAGTGTTGAGTGTTGAATGTTGAATGTTGAATTGGACTTGCGCCTCAGGGCTATCGAATTCTTCACTCTTCACTTTTCGTTCTTCACTTAAAACGTATTCGTCAGTGACGCTTATCTTCGGACGGATGTCGAGGAGCTCTATCATCTTCGCGGTTGTCTCCATGTTGAAATCGAAGAGGAACTCGTATTTCTTCTCGTAGAAGGGGCGGATGTCGTCCTGGTAATACTCGAAGAAAGGGCTCTCGCCATAGGCGGAAAGGAGCGCATTCCAATGGACGTGGCGCCAGTTGGCGTGGTCGGAGATGCGGATGTCCTTCATCGACAGGGAGATGTCGTGATTGGTGGGGATGGTGAGCGCAAGAGGGCCGTTGGTGGTAGGGATGATCATACGGTTACGATAGGTTTGCTTGATAAAGCTCTCGTGGCGCTCTATCAGGCATTCATCGTAGCGGTTCAGCTTCTGGTACCACTGGATGGGGCCGAAATATGTGGAAGAAAGAAGGGCTTTCAATTTCTGCTTTGTTATGAAGGGTTAATGATGAAGAGGGGGACGAGCGATGGAATCGCTCGGAACGGGGGCAGACGGGAGACAAGCTTCCGAAGGGGCTCCAGGATGCGGCAAGCTGAAGCGAGGAGCAGCGGAGCGAGGGGAGCTAGAACAGCTTAAAGGCTTTGCCTATCATCTGGTGCTTGTGGACGAGCTGCTGGCCGGTTGGCGTCTTCAAGAGATAGAAGCGGCAATCCTTGCAGCCGCAGCGCTTGCAGCATACGGTAGGGATGACGAACTGCACGGTGTCGATGCGCAGCGTATCGCCAGGGAGCTTCTCTATCCTGCCTATGAAATGAGACTCGAAGACGCGCTTGCGGCGCTGGTTCTTGGGCTGGTAAACCACCGTATCGGTGAAAACAACCACATCGCCACGCCCGAAATTTTCGCAGTCAATCCTGTTCACTATCACCCGGTTGCCTGCCTTCAGCTGGGGCGGAAGCCCACCCTGAGGCACCGAGAAGATAGTGAAGACATAGGTGCGCACTGCCCAAGCCAGGAGCAGCGACAACACCAATGCTATTAGGAATTTGACGGCAGTCTTCAATTCTTATTTCTTTTTCTTACTTAATATTGTCTACGAAAGTGAAGAGGCGATTCCAACGAATGCCCGAGAAGCCCGGATGATCTGGGCTGTGGCTCCACCAGATGAAGATAGGCTTGCCCACGATGTGGTCCTCAGGCACGAAACCCCAGTAGCGGCTGTCGGCTGAGTTGTGGCGGTTGTCGCCCATCATCCAGTAGTAGTCGAGCTTGAAGGTGTAGCTCTTTGCCTGCTTGCCGTTGATGAAGATGCGGCCGGCGTTGTCTACCTTCAGGTCGTTGTGTTCGTAAACCTTGATGCAGCGTTCGTATACAGGCAGATTCTTCAGCGTCAGCGCGATGCTCTCGCCCTTCTTCGGAATCCAAACCGGACCATAATTATCTCTTGTCCAGCCGGTATAGGCGTTGAGCGGATAGAGGTCGCCATAGGTTGCATCCGTATTGATAGAGATGCTCTCTACGAGGTTTCTGTTCGCCTTCAGCGCCATGTAAGCCTTCTTGGTGAGCGGAATCACGCCGCTCTGATTATACATCAGCAGGTCTTCGTTGGTGATTCCCAACTCATCGGCAAGGTCGATTGGGAACTCGCCCTTGAGCTTCATCTTATAAGTATACTGCACGTTATCAGGCTCCTTGTTTGCCTTTCCGTTCAGATAAACGATGCGGTTCTTGATCTGCAGGGTCTGACCAGGCAAGCCCACGCAGCGCTTTACATAGTTCTCGCGGCGGTCGGTAGGACGGCTGATGATGTCGCCATATTCGCCCGGCATGCTGCTGATGTAGTTGCGGCCTGTAGCATAAACCTGCTCAAAATAGTGGCGCTGCTGCAATGGGTTCATCGCACGCACATCCTTTTCCTGTCCGTTCTGCTGCATCAGCTGGTCGCCGATGCTGTAAACCATCTGGTAGTAATCATTTGCCTGATAGCGCTCCTCGTTAACGAGCGTATCGCCTGCAGGATAGTTGAACACCACAATGTCGTTGAGCTTCACGTTGCCCAATCCCTTTACGCGACGGTAATCCCAGTGAGGCCACTCTATGTAGCTCTTCACGTTGACCAGCGGCATGGTGTGCTGGGTGAGCGGCATGGTGAGCGGAGTTTCAGGAATGCGAGGACCGTAGCTTACCTTGCTCACGAAGAGATAATCGCCCGTAAGGAGACTCTTTTCGAGAGAGGAAGACGGAATCACATAGTTCTGGAAGAAGAAGAGGTTGATGAAATAAACCGCTACGAGAGCGAACACCAGCGCATCTACCCAGCTCATGATGAAACGGATAGGACCTTCCTCATCCTTCCACCACTGCCAGTGAATCTTCTTGGTGATGTAAACGTCGAAGATGACCGGAACCACAATGAGTCCCAGCCAGCTTTCTACCCAAACCAGAAAGAGAAGATAGAGGGCGAGAACCACTGCGAACTTCGCCCACTGTACCTTCATATTGAGTTTTTGTTTCTCTTTATCTATCATAACTTCTGCTTAGAACTTAAATAAATCTGATGTGGTGAGCAAGCCGGAATGGTTGGCTGTAAACTCAGCTGCGAGAACGGCTCCCAGGGCGAAACCCTTGCGAGAGTGGGCGCTGTGCTCGATGGTAATCATATCAGCATCGCTGTCATACATCACGGCATGGATTCCTGGAACCTCGCCATCGCGCACGCAGTTGATGACCAAATCCTCATCGGTGATGTTTGCATCGCCCTCATCGTGATGGCCATCCTCAGTCCAGTAAGTAACGCCACGCTTCCAGTCCTTCTTACGGTCGATGTTGTCGATGATTTCCTCGGCAAGGGTGATGGCTGTTCCAGATGGCGCATCGAGCTTATGAACGTGATGAGTTTCCTGCATGCATACTGAGTACTGTGGGAAACCATTCATGATTTTAGCCAGATAGCGGTTTACGGCAGAGAAAATAGCTACACCGATACTGAAGTTAGAGGCCCAGAAGAGGGTCTGCTTACCATCGGCGCAGAGCTTCTCCACGTCTTCCTTATGGTCTTTCATCCAACCTGTAGAACCTGAAACCACCTTCACGTTGTGAGAGAAAGCCTTCAGATAGTTGCCGTAGGCGGCAGTAGGGTTGGTAAACTCAATGGCTACATCGGCAGAGCAGAACTCCGGGCTGTCGATGTCTTGAGGGTTATTCACGTCAATCTTACAAACGATTTCGTGGCCACGCTGCAGGGCGATCTCCTCGATCATGTGTCCCATCTTTCCGTAGCCGATCAAAGCAATTTTCATCTTTATCTATTTTTTATTTGTTCTATTCGGCAAAAATACACATTTTTCTTCGAAAAACCTTGAAAAATCCTTGTTATTATAATAATAAATAGAAAATTTTGGTTATTTTTGCAGTGATTTAAGGCTTTTAGCCTCATTTAGTAACTAAAAAAGAGAAAATTATGAGCAGATATATATTTGAGACGAAGATGGAAGTAAGAGATTATGAGTGCGATATTGAGGGCATCGTGAACAATGCCAACTATCTGCACTACATGGAGCATACCCGCCATCTCTTTCTGAAGGAATGCGGCCTCAGCTTTGCCGAAATGCACAACAAGGGCGTGGATGCTGTGGTGGCGAGAATGAACCTGCAGTATAAGGTTCCGCTGCAATGCGATGATGAATTCTTCTCGCGTCTGTGGCTGGAGAAGCAGGGCGTGAGATATGTTTTCCATCAGGACATCTTCCGTGCCAAGGACGAGAAACTCTGCCTCAAGGCAACCGTAGAGCTCGTCTGCCTCATCAACGGAAAGCTGGGCAACAGCGAGGACTACGACAAGGCATTCGAGAAATATTTCTCATCCCAAGGTTAACAGGTTAACAGTTAACAGCTGATTTTTCAATCCCCCCCCCCTTCCGCACACGAGCGAAGAACTTGCATCCGCCAAGGTCAAGCATTAGAACTTGCGTTCCGAAAGAGGCAATCTTATAACCCTAATAAAGCCGAACAATTATGGAGCAACTCCTTCACTATGTGTGGAAGCACAAGCTTTTCCCACTCACCCCACTCACCACCACCTGGCACCAGGCTGTGGAAGTAATTGACCCCGGACTGCACAACCGCAATGCAGGGCCCGATTTCTTCAATGCCAAAATCAAACTCAACGGAACCCTATGGGTGGGAAACGTGGAGATTCATGACAAGGCAAGCGACTGGTATGTGCACGGACATGATAAGGATGAACGCTACGACAACGTTATCCTGCACGTTTGCGGAACCATCGATGTAGAAGCCAAGAACTCGAAAGGCGAGCCCCTCGTGCAGTTGCAGCTCGACATCCCCGAAAACGTATCGAAACATTATCAGGAGCTGCTGAGCATCGACCAGTATCCTCCCTGCTACCAGATTATCCCATCGCTCACCCGCCTCACCGTGCACAGTTGGATGAGCGCCCTGCAAACCGAGCGCTTATCGCAGAAAACCGATGCGATAGAGGCGCGCGTGAAACAATGTAACGGCGATTGGGAGAACGCCTACTTCGTGACCCTGGCGCGCAACTACGGGTTCGGAATCAACGGCGATGCGTTCGAGCAGTGGGCTTACCATCTGCCGCTGAGGGCCGTAGACCATCACCGCGACGACCTCTTCCAGATAGAAGCCATCTTCCTGGGGCAAGCCGGACTGCTGGAACTGAACACCATTCCCGAAAGATATCAGAAAGACGCACTGAACGACGGCTATTTCTCCCGGTTGAGGAACGAATATCTCTATCTCTCGCATAAATTCTCGCTGCAGCCGATGGATTACAAGCAGTGGCGCTTCCTGCGCCTGCGTCCGCAGAACTTCCCTCACATCCGCATCTCGCAGTTAGCCAATCTTTATTATAACCGCCGTGCGGGGCTGAGCCAGCTGCTCGGGGCAAGCACGGTGAAGGAGGCAAAGCAGGTGCTCTCAACCAGCGTTACGGAGTATTGGGAAACCCATTATACCTTCGGCAGCACGAGCATCCGTAACGAGAAGCATCTCTCCCCTTTCTCGCTCAATCTGCTCATCATCAACACCGTGGTTCCCATCCTCTTTGCCTACGGCAGGCACCGGGGCGAGGAGAAATACTGCGACCGCGCCTTCGACTTCCTGGAGGAACTGAAGGCTGAGAATAACCACATAGTAAGGATGTGGAAGGAATGCGGCCTGCCGGTAGAGAACGCCGGGGATAGCCAGGCGCTTATACAGCTGAAGAAGGAATACTGCGACAGGAAGGAATGCCTGAGGTGCAGGATAGGTTACGAATACCTCAAGAGATAAAGCCCCGCTCTTCCCCTCCCATTAACAAATAACAAAGAAAGATTATGGCTGACCAACAGGAAATACTGAACACCATCCTCCTGACAAGGCTCAATTACTTCAGCCTGGCAGGAATGCTGGAGCTATACAGAAAGGTAGGCTCCGCTACGCTCATCCTGGAGCATAAGAACAACCTAAGAGACATCCTTCCCGATGCCTCGGATAAACTCGTGAGCGCTATCCAGAACTGCGAAGAAGCCCGAAAACGCGCTGAGGAAGAACTGGAGTACGACATACGCTACGGAATAGAACCCATTCCGATGAACGACGACCGCTATCCGCAACGCCTCAAGGATTGCGATGACGCACCCCTCATCCTCTTCTATAAAGGCAACGCCAACCTCAACCAGCAGCGCGTCATCAACATCGTTGGAACCCGCCACTGCACACCTTACGGCGAAGACCTCATCCGCCGCTTCATCACCGACCTGAAGCAGCTCTCGCCCAACGTGCTTATCATGAGCGGACTTGCCTACGGAGTGGACATCGTGGCGCACCGCCAGGCACTCGCCAGCGGCTACGAAACCATAGGCGTGCTGGCTCACGGTCTGGATGACCTCTATCCCCGTCAGCACCGGGAAACGGCGGCAAGAATGATAGAACAGGGCGGACTGCTCACCGAATTCCTTACCCGTACAAACGCTGACAAGATAAACTTCGTGCGCCGCAACCGCATCGTAGCGGGAATGTCGGATGCCTGCATCCTGATAGAGAGCGCAGCTCACGGCGGCGGCCTCATCACCTGCGATATTTCGCAATCCTACGGTAGGGATGTCTTTGCCTTCCCGGGCAGGATAGGCGACCACTACAGCGAAGGCTGCAACAACCTCATCCGCAACAACGGCGCCACGCTCATCACCAGTGCCGAGGACTTTGTGAAGGACATGCGCTGGCAGGATGACGCCACCCTGATGCGAGCCAAGCAGCAAGGCATCGAGCGCAACCTCTTCCCCGAGTTATCGCCCGAGGAGCAACTCATCGTAGAAGTCCTCTCCAAGACCAACGACCTGCAAGTGAATCTCATCTCCGTAAAGACGAATATCGACATTTCTCGCCTCACTTCCCTCCTCTTCACATTGGAGATGAAGGGAGTCATCAAGACCTTTGCAGGGGGAATGTATCATCTTTTGAAGTAGTATTTTCTTTATTTTCAGAAAAAAGCAGTAACTTTGCAGCCGCAAAAAAGAAGATATACATCATAGGAATAAGAAGATTTCACTCGAAACTCATGAAAATAGGAAATATAGAATTTGGGCCTCAGCCCCTCTTCCTCGCTCCGATGGAAGACGTAACGGATATTGGCTTTCGCATGCTCTGCAAGCGATTCGGAGCCGCCATGGTTTATACTGAGTTCGTATCGGCGGAAGCCTTGGTGAGAAGCATCAAGAGTACAGTCAGCAAGCTTACGATAAGCGATGAGGAACGCCCTGTGGGCATTCAGATTTACGGCAGAACCACAGAGGACATGGTGGAAGCTGCCAAAATCGTAGAACAGGCGAAGCCGGATGTGATTGATATTAACTTCGGTTGCCCGGTGAAGAAGGTTGCCGGAAAGGGTGCAGGAGCCGGAATGCTCCGAAATATCCCATTGATGCTGGATATTACAAGAGAGGTGGTAAAGGCGGTAAACGTGCCGGTAACTGTGAAAACCCGATTGGGATGGGATTGCGAGAACCTCATCATCACCGACCTTGCCGAGCAGCTGCAGGATTGCGGAATCCAGGCGCTCACCATCCACGGCAGAACCCGTAGCCAGATGTACACCGGAGAAGCTGACTGGAGCCTCATAGGTGAGGTGAAGAACAATCCCCGCATCCATATTCCGATCATCGGCAACGGCGACATTACGACCCCGGAAGAAGCCAAGCTTGCTTTTGAGAGATACGGCGTAGATGCGGTGATGATTGGCCGCGCCACCTTCGGCAGGCCATGGATTTTCAAGGAGATGCGTGATTATCTGGATAATACGGGGGCTGCCCCATTAACCATAGATGAGAAGATTGACCTCTTGGAGGAGCAGCTGCGCATCAACGTGGAGCGCATCGATGAGTACAGAGGCATTCTCCACACCCGTCGCCACCTAGCCGCCTCCCCTATCTTCAAAGGCATTCCCGATTTTCGCCAGACAAGAATCGCCATGCTGAGAGCCACGACCGTGGAGGAACTAACTGGAATTCTGAAAGAATGTAGGAAGAGAATCAAGGCAATAGAATAAAGCAAAACGCCCTGTAGGAGCAAAAGCCTCGTATATGAAAGCTTTTGCCCTTACAGGGCGAATCCTTTATATCTTCCTTATACCCAGGGTGTTGCCCTGGGCTAAGAGCTTGCTGGGCTTTCAGCCCGCTTCATGAACCACATTCAAGAATTAACTGTTCATCTTAACTGCCAAGAGTTAACAGGTTAACAGTTAACAGCTGTTTTTCTATACTTCTACCGGGAAATCGAAGAAACCTAGCTTCCTCAAATTATAGAGAAGGGCTTTACTTCTTCAATATTGAAGCACCTTCGAGCAGGGCGAGTGCCTTGTTCTCGTTCTCCTCCATGATTTCTCGCTCTCCCGGACCCTTGTCGTTGATTCCGCAGAGGTGCAGGATGCCATGGATGATGACGCGGTGAAGCTCATCATCGTAGGTCTTGCCAAACTGCTCGGCATTGGTGCGGACCGTATCGAGCGAAATCACGATGTCGCCGTTAATCACATCATCCTCATCATAATCGAAGGTGATGACATCGGTATAGTAATCATGACCCAGATATTCGTTGTTCACTTCGAGAATCTTCTCGTCATCCACAAACATATAACCAATCTCTCCCACCTTGCGGCCATGAGAGGCAGCTACCTTGCGAATCCAGGCACTCGTATCACGCTTCTTGATCTTTGGCATTTTCACGCCGTCTACATTGTATGTTATCATACGCTTCTTCCTCCTATTTTTTATTTTATTTTTGGTAAAAATTCATCTACTTCTCTTCCGAAGAACCTCAGCTCCCTGACCAGCGTTGAGCTGATACTGCTGTATCTTGGGTCAGAAAACAGCAGGATGGTTTCTACGCCACCCAACTGCCTGTTGATGTCAGCCTGCTCTCGCTCGTACTCGAAATCCTTGGCAGAGCGGACGCCGCGAACCAGGAACCTGGCTCCCAAGCGATGCGCCAAATCGATGGTGAGATCATCGTAAGAAACCACCTCCAGGCGATAACCCTTAGATGCATCCTCCGCATCTACCAGTTCCGAACATTCCTTCGGGAAAACAGCCTTGATATCCTCCACACGCTTCGAGATTTCCTCGCTGGCGTGCTTCAGCTTGCTCACCGCCACTGCAATCACGAGCTTGTCAAACATGGGCAAGGCACGCTCGGCAATGTTCTGATGTCCTATCGTAAATGGGTCGAATGTACCCGTAAATATTCCTATCTTCATGTTTTTCTTCACTCTTCGTTCTTCACTCGAACAGGTCTCCCTGCATAATATTGCTTGTATACGGATTTCTGCCGAGATGCTCGTAGGCAAGCGGCGTTGCCATTCTTCCTCGCGGCGTGCGCTTGATGAAACCCTCCATGATGAGGAACGGCTCGTAAACCTCCTCTACGGTGCCGCCATCCTCGCCTATTGCCGTGGCAATGGTGCTTACGCCTACCGGACCGCCACGGAACTTGTCGATGATGGTGGTGAGAATCTTATTATCAATCTCATCCAAGCCATACTGGTCGATGTTGAGTGCCTTGAGCGCCATCTGGGCAATATCGTAAGTGATGGTTCCGTTGCCCTTTACCTGGGCGAAATCACGCACTCTTCTGAGCAGAGAGTTGGCGATACGAGGGGTTCCGCGCGAACGGCGGGAGATTTCCACAGCCGCCTCATCCTCTATCGGCACCTTCAGGAGCATGGCACTTCGCTTGATAATCTTCTGAAGCGTAGCCGGGTCGTAATATTCCAGATGCAGATTGATTCCGAAACGGGCACGGAGAGGAGCTGTAAGCAGACCGCTTCTCGTTGTTGCTCCCACGAGAGTAAACGGATTCAAGTCTATCTGGATGCTGCGAGCCGAAGGCCCCTTATCTATCATGATGTCGATGCGGTAATCCTCCATCGCCGAATAGAGATACTCCTCTACGACAGGCGAAAGACGGTGGATTTCATCGATAAAGAGCACATCGTTGGGCTCCAGCGAGGTAAGGATTCCCGCCAGATCGCCCGGCTTATCAAGCACAGGACCCGATGTAATCTTGAATCCTACGCCCAGTTCGTTGGCGATGATGTTGCTCAGCGTGGTCTTACCCAATCCCGGCGGACCGTGGAGGAGCGTATGGTCGAGCGGTTCGCCACGATATTTGGCAGCCTCAACAAAGACCTCGAGATTTTCCACCACGCCATTCTGTCCGCTGAAATCAGAAAACTTCAGCGGGCGCAGCGCCTTCTCGAATTCCTTTTCGGCAGGCGAAACCATTTCTTGTCTTATATCAAAATCTTCGTTCATTCTATGACTATTATCGATAATATGGGTGCAAAGTTACACATTTGTTGCGGAATTAAAGAAGAAAAGCCGAATTATTTTGCCCATGATTTTGCACAACCCCAAAAGATTCGTGCAGATTTGCAAGCGCTACCCTACAAAAATGTTATAATTTATCATTTTCTTGCAGAATAATTTGTTTATCCGAAAGAAAAGACGTACTTTTGCACTCGATATTGAAAGCGAGGAAAGAAATAAATAAGAGAGAAATATCAGGATTTTAAAAGAAATAGAATTATGCTTAAGTTATTTCAAGGGCTCAGCAAGCTGCTGGCCAATTACACATCTATCTTCGTGATAGGTGTTGCAGTGTTCACATTCTTCTTCCCACATACCTTCGACTGGGTGCGCGGAACTACTCAGACCGTCATTCTCGGCATCATCATGCTCACCATGGGTCTGACCTTGACCACCAACGACTTCAAGATTTTGGCTCAGCGCCCGCTGGATGTCTTCATCGGAGCCTGTGCCCAGTTTATCATCATGCCTGGCGTGGCTTACACCCTGGTTCATGTGTGGCATCTTGACCCAGCCCTGGCACTCGGAATCCTGCTGGTAGGTTGCTGTCCGGGCGGCGTATCGAGCAACATCATGAGTTATCTGTGTCATGGCGACGTAGCTTTCTCCGTAGGAATGACCTGCGCCTCTACCATTCTTGCACCGGTGATGACTCCACTGCTGATGAAGATTACGGCAGGCGAGATTATCCATGTAGATGCTGTGGGAATGTTTATCAACATCCTCATCGTAACGATTATTCCTGTGGCCATCGGCTGCGCCCTCAACTATATTTACGGCAAGAAAGACTGCTTCCCTACCATCCAGAGTCTGATGCCGGGCATCAGCGTTACGTGTCTGGCAATCATCGTAGGTGGCGTGATTTCTACAGTTCACGATGACCTCGTTGCTCGCGGCTTATCGCTTTTCCTCTGGACTTTCGCCGTGGTTTTCTGCCACAATACGCTGGGTTATCTTCTGGGTTGGCTTGCCGGCAAATGTGCCGGATTCAATACCGCCAAGAAGCGTACCATCAGTATTGAGGTCGGCATGCAGAACGCCGGTCTTGCCACGGTACTTGCTGGCAATTTCTTCGCAGCCCAGCCTCTTGCCGTATTGCCTTGCGCCATTAGCTGCGCCTGGCACAGCATTTCCGGCACCATCCTTGCAGGAATCTATCTGAAATGGGACCATCTGCATGAGAAGAAGTAAATGACTTCTGAAAAAGATTTATGAATTCTAACAGAAGCAAAGATTGAGCAGCACGCCCTGAAAGGGCAGAAGCTCCTAGACCAGGGTAACACCCTGGGTATAATGGGGATATAACGAAGTCGCCCTGTAAGGGCAAAAGCTTTCAAATACGAAGCTTTTGCCCTTACAGGGCGTTTTGTTGGTTGTATGTTTAACCCAGGGTGTTACCCTGGGCTAGGAGCTTCTGCCCTTTCAGGGCGTATTGCTTAAAGCTTACCGCTAGGCGGGTGACGGGTTAACAGGTTAACAGTTAACAGCCGTTTTTTCTATAGTTACTTCCCCGTAGTCAGCAGCTGCACGGCTCGCTGAACTATCTCGTTTGTCTCGTTCCAAACCTGGAAGTATTGACTCATATCCCAGATATCTCGCGCTACAAGGGCTTTCAGCTGCAGGGCGAGGTATTTCTTCGTCTGAGTTAATTCAGCCTCATCCTTCGGCTCTATCTTCTCCTTCTTGCCCTCGGCGATAATGCCATCTATCAGCGAAGAAGGAACCTCGTAGGTGGCAAGGAACTTGTTGAAATCCTTATACTGGCTCTTGAGTTCCTTGCGATGCGCATCGATGAACTTCAGACTCTGGTTGATGACGATGCTCTTGGCAGCCAGCTGGCGGTGCATCTTGGTGTACTTGGTTGTATCCAGCGGAACGAAATAATCTGGCATGATTCCGCCACCACCATAAACCACACGATGCTTGCGCAAGGTATAATACTTCAGACTGTCTGAAAGATGGATGCTGTCCTGATTGGTGAACTCGCCATGCTTGTAACGCTTGTCCAGATCCATCGCATAATCCAATCTGTCACCTTTCTTATATGGCTTCTGGATGCATCTGCCGCTAGGCGTATAGTAATGGGCGATGGTGAGACGAATCTCGCTGCCATCATCAAAGGTCAGCGGACGCTGCACCAATCCCTTGCCGAAGGTTCTGCGACCAACCACTACGCCACGGTCCTGATCCTGGATGGCTCCGGAAACAATCTCGGCGGCAGAAGCGGTAAACTCATTGGTGAGCACCACCACCTTGCCCTTGCGCCATCTGCCGTTAGCCTGCGCCTTATATTCCTGACGAGGCGCTGCACGACCGCTGGTATAAACGATGAGATCGCCCTTCTGCAGGAACTCGTTGGCAATCTGAGCCGCAGCCTGAAGATAGCCTCCGCCATTATCCTCAAGGTCGAAGATAAGGTCCTTCATTCCCTTCTTTTTCAGCGAATCCATCGCTATTGTTACCTCTTTATGACTGGTAAGACCGAAACTTCCCAATCGGATGTATCCGATGCCCGGACGAATCATATAAGCCGCATCCATCGTAGTTACCGGAATCTTATCGCGCTTCACCTTAAAGATGAGCTTATCCTTGATGCCACGGCGCACGATGGTAAGGTTTACCGTTGTTCCCTTAGGACCACGAAGGCGCTTCATGATTTCCTCCTTGCTCATCTTGACGCCCGAAATGGCAGTATCGTTTACAGCCACAATGCGGTCGCCGGCAATGATTCCCACCTTCTCGGAAGGCCCGTTCGTAACCGGCTGGATAACGAGCAGCGTATCATCTACCATGTTAAACTGCACGCCAATGCCATCAAAACTGCCGTTCAGCGGCTCGTTCATCGCCTTGGTTTCCTTGGCTGTAGCGTAAGAAGAATGAGGGTCGAGCTTTTCGAGCATGCCTCGGATGGCGTCCTCTACGAGCTTATTCTCATCCACACTATCCACATAAAGGTTGGTAATGGCGATTTCAGCCCTTCCCAACTTCTCTATCGGGCTGTTCTTGCCCATCTTGATACGCAACTGGGCACTGGCAGAAGTTACTGCCAGGAATGCTACCAGTGCTATGAATAGATATTTCTTCATTTCTTAAAACTTAAAGTTTATGAAAGAGAGAAATCCTTCAAGAGTTAACAGGTTAACAGTTAACAGCGCTTTTTTCAATGGTTACCCCCCGAAAGCACTTGAATTCTTCACTCTTCGTTCTTCACTCTTCACTTCATTTAATCCAACGGTGCTGAGTCTTCCTCCGGAATATCCTCTTCTATCACCAGATTTTCGATGATGAAGTTCTGGCGCTCCATCGTGTTCTTACCCATATAATATTCCAGCAGCTTCTGCACCTGATCGGTTTTATGCAGCGTAACCTGCTCCAATCGCATGTCGGGACCGATGAAATGGGCGAATTCATCAGGCGAGATCTCTCCCAATCCTTTGAATCGGGTGATTTCAGGGTCAGGACCCAAATCGCGAATCGCCTGCTGGCGCTCCTCATCGCTGTAACAGTAATGCGTGATGAAATCGCTCTTTTTCTCCTTACTTCCCAGTTTTGCATCCGCATCAGCCACCGCCTGCTTGTTTTTGATCTTGGTTCGCTTGTTGCGCACACGGAACAATGGAGTCTGAAGCACGTAGACATGGCCCTTCTTGATGAGATCTGGGAAGAACTGAAGGAAGAAGGTAATGATGAGCAGTCGGATATGCATTCCGTCGACATCCGCATCGGTTGCCACAATCACCTTGTTGTAACGCAAAGAATCCAAGCCGTCCTCTATATCGAGAGCCGCCTGAAGCAGATTGAACTCCTCGTTCTCATAAACCACCTTCTTGGTAAGACCGAAGCTGTTGAGCGGTTTACCACGCAGAGAGAACACCGCCTGGGTATTCACATCGCGGCTCTTGGTGATGCTTCCGCTGGCAGAATCGCCCTCGGTGATGAAGATAGAACTCTCCTCCTTGCGCTCGTTCTTGGCGTCGCTGAAATGGATGCGGCAGTCGCGGAGCTTGCGGTTGTGGAGATTCGCCTTCTTGGCACGCTCACGGGCTAGTTTGGTAACGCCCGCCATCGCCTTGCGCTCACGTTCACTCTCCTTGATCTTATTCTCCAGAATCTCAGCCACATCCTTGTGGATATGGAGATAGTTGTCTACTTCCTTCTTCAGGAAATCGCCCACATACTTATTGATGGTTTCGCCACCATTCGGCGTCATCGTAGTACTTCCGAGCTTAATCTTGGTCTGACTCTCGAAGACCGGTTCTTCTACGTTGATGGCAATGGCAGCCACCAGTCCGTTTCGGATGTCAGCATACTCATACTTGCCGTAGAACTCCTTGATAGTCTTGGCAATATGCTCCTTGAAGGCACTCTGATGCGTACCTCCCTGGGTGGTGTGCTGACCGTTGACGAAGGAATAATACTCCTCGCCATACTGGTTGGTATGGGTGAAGGCAATCTCGATGTCCTCGCCCTTCATGTGGACGATGTCGTAGAGGCCTTCGTTGGTCATATTATCGCTCAGCAAATCCTGCAGACCATGGCGGCTCAAGATACGGCGGCCATTGTGCATGATGGTGAGTCCGGTGTTCAGATAAGTATAGTTGCGGAGCATCGTTTCCACGAAATCATCGTGGAAGGAATAGTTCTTGAAGAGTGTATTATCCGGCTCGAAGAAGATAAAGGTACCGTTCTCGTCCTCAGTATCTTCCATCGTGTCGCTCTTCAGAATACCTTTCTCAAACTTCAGATGGCGCACCTTTCCGTCGCGGTACGACTTTACTTCGAAGTGGGAACTGAGGGCATTGACCGCCTTCACACCCACACCGTTCAGACCGACGCTCTTCTTGAACGCCTTGCTGTCGTACTTACCGCCGGTATTCAGCACGCTCACCGCCTCGACGAGCTTTCCCTGAGGAATACCACGGCCATAGTCGCGCACGCAGACACGCAGATTGTCCTCGATATCGATTTCCAGACGGGCACCTGCGCCCATCTTGAATTCATCGATAGAGTTGTCTACCACCTCCTTCAAGAGCACATAAATACCATCTTCCGGCAGATTTCCATCTCCCAGACGGCCGATGTACATACCCGGACGGGTACGCACATGCTCCATATCGCTCAAGTGGCGGATGTTATCATCGGTATATTCTACCGGCTGCTGCTCCTGAGGGGCATTGGTAAGCTCATCAGCGGCATTCAATTCGCTGTTACTTAAGTTTTTTTCTTCAGACATGTTTTCCTCCTTAGTATTTCTTATTTATTTTCTTATAATATAGCAAATGATGTTGCAATATTCTGTTTATCAGATAATTGCCAACACAACAATTGCTATTTACCTGATACTCTTAATATAGCAGTTGCGGCGCTTGTGAAGGATTGGATCCAAGACGCCCCATTGTCCCTGTACGGCAGCATTTTCTTCCATTTCTACCTGCGTTTCTCCCCACTCGATTCCATACTTCTGATAGATAGGAATCAGGTCGGCAAAGAGCAGCGCATTGGCACCCTTAGCACGGTATTCCGGCTGGATACCGATGAGCAGAAGGTCGACAATCTTGGTTTTATGGAACTTGATGGCGCGCAGCAGATGCCACCAGCCAAAAGGAAGCAGCCTGCCCCTATGACACTTCTGCAGAGCTCTGGAAAGGGAAGGCATCGTAATACCGATACCTATCATCTTATGATCCTCGGTAGTCCAGTCTTCTATGGCTGTTACAAAGTTCAGGTCGAGCAAAGACAGATACATCTTGATGTACTGGTCTATCTGCTTCTGTGAAAGTTCGGAATAACCATAGAGATGCTTGTATGTATCATTGATGAGGTCGAAAATCTTCTGTCCGTATCCGCCCTGATAAATATCCTTACGGGTAAGTTTGCGGACATGGAGATTGTATCTTTTCTCTATCATCGCCGCTATCTTGGAATATTTCTCCGGGATGGTATCTGGCACCATCAGTTTATACTCTACATACTTATTATCTACGGTAAAACCCTCCAGAGCCTCAATGTGCTCCGGATAATATGAATAATTATAAATGGTAGGCATGGTGCCTAGCTGGTCAAAGCCCCAGGTAAGCATGCCTTCCGGATCCATATCGGTAAAACCCAACGGACCTACAAGATCTTCCATTCCCTTCTCCTTACCGTATTTCTCTACAGCATCGAGAAGAGCCTTGGAAACCTCGCGGTCGTCAATGAAATCAATCCAGCCGAAACGGACCGATTTCCTGCCCCATTTATTGTTTGCCTTATGATTGATAATGGCAGCGACGCGACCTGCCAGCTTGCCGTCCTTATAGGCAAGAAAATACTCTGCCTCGCAGAACTCGAACGCTGCGTTCTTGTCCTTGCTCAGAGTATTCATGTCGTCGCTGAAAAGATTAGGCACATCATATTCGTTGCCTTCGTAGAGGTCGTAATGGAAGTCGATGAACGTCTTCAAGTCCTTCTTTGTTTCGACCTTTTTAATTTCTATTAATGACATGATTTTCAAACTAGTTTGCAATATTATAAATGCAAAAGTAGCAATATTTTGGCAAATTACCAAATATTGCTACTTTTTTTGCAGTTTTTTAGGGGTTAATTTTTAATTACAGCTCCCAAACTAGCCTATATCACCCATTTAGTGGTGGTTTTGGCGGAATATCCTTCCCGATAGTTTTAAGCGCTGGCGGAAAACTAACATTCTCCAAGGAATCACAATAAGAAAAAGCTCGATCATCTATTCTCTCCAACACTGGCGAGAAGTGCGAAGTGTCGGATGAAGCGAGAGATGGTTCATCAAATGAGTAGTGAAATTCTGAGGGTTGAGTCAATTACAGAAGACTATGTGGAGTCAAATTGCTCCATGACCCGAAAATATTCCTCCAAAAGGAGTGAGTTTCTCAGATTTAATTTGTATCTTTGCCATGTCATATCAGAGTTTTGCTTGTTTTCTTTTCGCAACACTAAGATAAGTGAAAATTCTGACATGGCAAAATCCGGAGTAACTTTCTGTTGCTCAGGTTCTTAAAACGTTTAATTAATAATAGTGTTGCGGAATTAATGGAATAACCTGAAATGAAATTGAAAAGACATCTACTGACAGCTGCCCTGACACTCTTTTGCCTATCGGCAGCTAACGCCCAACTGCTAAGAACAACAGTGGAGCAAGGGGAAATTGAAGGTGTGGAACATGAAGGATTCGCCCTATACAAGGGAATCCCATACGCAGAAGCACCAGTGGGCAACCTCAGATGGAAAGCCCCAGTGAGCAAGAAGCCTTGGAAGGGAGTATTCAAAGCAGACAAATGGGGAGACCGTCCACCACAGCCCATCGACCCTAACCAAAATGGTGGAGAGCTGGGCATGAGCGAGGACTGCCTATACCTCAGTGTGGAAACGCCAGCCAAGAGTAAGAATGACAAACTCCCTGTATTTGTGATGATTCATGGAGGAGCCTTTCTTACTGGCTCCTACAGTGGAACTCAGGAAAGCTTTGTCAAGGAAGGCATCATCTATTGCAGCATAGAATACCGCTTGGGAGCCTTGGGATTCATGGCACATCCAGAGCTGAGTAAGGAATCAGGCAAGAACATATCTGGTAACTATGGCATCCTTGACCAGGTGATGGCCTTAAAATGGATTCACGACAATATCGCTGCCTTCGGTGGAGACCCTGACAAGATTACCATTGCTGGAGAATCTGCCGGTGGTATCTCGGTAAGTATACTATGCGCCTCTCCCCTTGCCAAGGGACTCTTCCGAGGAGCCATCAGCGAAAGTGGTAGCTCCTTCTGGCCTGTGGGTGAAAGCAGAAATGGTAACACAGCCATGCTCACCACCAAAGCGGCAGAAGCAGGTGGACTTCTCCTTCAAAAGAGACTCAAGGCTAAGAACTTGAAGCAGCTAAGAAAAGTTCCGGCTATGGACATCGTGAAGAATACCGCCCTTGAGTCCTTCTGGCCGAACGTTGACGGCTACTCCATCACCGATGACCAGTATAAGCTCTATGAAAAGGGAAACTACAATGATGTAAATGTCATCATAGGAACCAACAGCGACGAAGGAAGTATGTTTAGCCGCCCTGTCAGTGTAAGTGACTATGAGAAAAGAATCCATGAGATATATGGAAGCTGGGCAGACCAGGTTCTCAGCCTCTATCCTGCCAAGACAGAGGAAGAAACCTACTTCGCCCAATCCGACATTTTCCGTGATGGCTCCTTTGCATGGGGAACGTATGCCTGGGCTAACCTGCAGAGCAAGACCGGCAAGGGCAAGGTGTATATGTATTACTTTGACCAAGACTCAGAGAACACCATCGTAAAAAGCCGCAAGGGAGGAGCCAGCCATGTGGCAGAGATGCCATTCATCTATGGCTATAAATTTGGCTCTGGAAAGATGACCGAGACGGAGCAGCACATGGAACAAATCATGTCACGCTACTGGATTAACTTTACCAAGACCGGCAATCCAAACGGGAATAGCCTTCCATTCTGGACTACCTACCAGGAAGGTAAACCAACGGTGATGATTATGAAGGAAGGACTGCATTTGGGTCCTGTTCAAAATCAAAAGCAAATGGACTTCTTCGAGAAGTTCTTCAAGGAAAAAAGAAAATAATACGTCAAGTTCCAAGTGGCATTTTTCCCACTTGGAACTTTTTCATTAAAGAGATATTCCACCTTTTAGGCAACAACCTTGACCTACTATGTGGAGTCAAATTGCTCCATGACCCGAAAATATTCCTCCAAAAGGAGTGAGTTTCTCAGATTTAATTTATATCTTTGCCATGTCATACCAGAGTTTTGCTTGTTTCTTTTCGCAACACAGAGATAAGTGAAAATTCTGACATGGCAAAATCACGAGTAACTTTTTGTTGCTCAGTCGCTTAAAAAGTTTAATTGATAATAGTGTTGCAGAATTAAGGTTATTAATAAAGTTATTAACACGAAGTGCTGGATAGCAACACTTCACAACTAAATATTT
>ERZ1035025.170-NODE-170-length-47975-cov-133.592592_pt1 | contig 47975 bp, 43 predicted proteins | sample MGYA00520619_ERZ1035025 | MGnify/ENA primary metagenome ERZ1035025 (study PRJEB33766, sample SAMN09781742) | gut metagenome | biome: gut microbiome | host: Homo sapiens | place: Madagascar | study: EMG produced TPA metagenomics assembly of the PRJNA485056 data...
CCTCTAGAACAAAACTGACGAACTGAGGAACTGAGGAACTGAGGGACTGAGGGACTGAGCTGATTTACTGATAATGATTTTATCATGCTGGTTGTTGGGGGAGGGCGATAGCGACTTCTATCGTTTGAATCTGCGTATAACTTAAACTGAAATTATATTTAAACTTACTTTCTATTACTAATTGTGTTAAATTCGTGTTAATATTAAGCTTGGTTTGCGTATGTATTAATATTTTTTATATATTTGCATCTCGAAAAAGGGAGGAGAATAGAATTAACTGGCCTTAGATACTGAAAAACGCATCTTTCGGTCATTTTATTAACTTAAATATTCAACAAAAGGAAAAATGATGTAGAATTGGTCCCACACCTCACGATAAGAGGCGATCACCAGCACTCCAGGCTGCTTACGCCCTCATAAATTGTTAGCGCAAACACTCATACTCTGCTATAATGAGGCAAGAAACTTAAAACAACAACAATAATAATACAATATGAAAAAAAACTTAAGTACGCGAATCAAGTGTAGTCTGTCGAGGATAAAGGCACTATATATTTTTATAACAGATGTCTATTTAAGTCTGGACAGTGAGTTTATTGTAAATTATATAGAATCTAAAAACATAGTAATTATGAGTGATAATAGAACAATTGAATTGCACGATAATGCAACGTATATTGAAAATTATGGTGATGGACCTAAGAAGAAGGAAGGAAAGGCGAAGGCAGAAGAGAATTTCCGTCCGCTGCCGGAATCTCTTGCTAATCCTCAGGGGTTAATGGTGCTCTCCAGTTTGGCGATACATGGCTTTCTTGATGAGCATTTCCAGCCTAAGGGACTCTCTGTAGCTAAAACTGCAGTTCTTGCGTCCCAGATTTCTACCAAACTCGGCATACAGAATGTATGGGTGGTGTTTGGCACCTTTTGGAATATTGACAAGGAGAATCTTCGCTCTGCCTTTAATAAAGGGATGGATCAGCAACAGATGTCTGGATTTATCGGAGAAACTGCAAAATCGATAAATATCTGTTAGCTAGTCTGTTATATAACGAGAATGACGTTTCATAAATTAATTCGTACCTGGTACGCGTACCAGGTACGTACCAGGTAGGTTTCAGTATCTTGTTGTACCTTTGCCCCCGGAATTCAGAACCGATATGGTCTGAGTTTCGGGGGCTTTTGTGTATAGGCACATCAACCGTTGTGGGAGCGCCCAACTGTTTTAAAAAGGAATTTATAAGATGAAAGCAATGAAACCTTTTTATTTTACTCATCCGCAGTACGGAAAACTGAGGGTGGTGGTGATTGGAGGGAAAATCTATTACTGCCTGATGGACGTGAAGAACATCTTCAAGAAGTCGGTACAGAAACTCTATGAGACGATTGCTGACTCGGAGGGGGAACTGAAAAATCTGAACATCGTAATGATGAAGGATATGAAAATCAAGTATAACCTCTTCTTCGAGAACCAGGAAATGGGGAAGGATGAAGCGGAGGCTGAGGACGTGAATGCGGACCTTAACTTCTGCGATGAACAACTGGTGAAGGACCTCGTTGACAGGCATGTTGCTGCCGAGAAACTGGCTGCCAAATGGGTAATAGGCTTTGTCAAGAGCAGACTGAATGATGCAGATAATGCTTCGCTTTTCGAGGCGAACGGGGTTCAGGAGATTTCGGATAACTCGCTGATTCTGCCTATCAATGTAAGCTGTGGCTCAGGGTATATCATGATTAACAGCGAAGTGTTCGATTAATTGAAAAATATGGAGGTAAAATGGAGATAGTACATGTAGTGGCAATAAATCCTTATCGTAAGGGAAATAAAGGGAAAGTTTTTTCTTACAATATCGATACTTATGATAAGGTGATTGAATCGGCTGCCGTTAAAAAGATGATACAGCAGATTCGGGGTGAATTGCCGATTGACGGAGTGGATTTGAACGATGCGCAGGCGGTGAAGAAGGCGCAGGAGAGGCTGAAGAGCGAGCTGCCTTTCTTCTGTCCGCACTACGGCATGTTCAAGAATAATGTGCGCAGACAGGAGAATGCCTTGCCGGAAAGCTTTCTCTTCCAGACGATTATCGATGTGGATGATAAGGAGTATGTGGAGAAGGCTATCGAGAAGGCGCGCGAGCTGAACTGCTCTTCCGGTATCTGGAACGGCTCGTTGCTGCATCTCTGTTATAGCGCTCGCAAAAAACTGCATATCGGGATTAGAATGCCGGTGGGAATGACCATCGAGGAGACGCAGAAGGCGTATTGTGAGGCGCTCGGTGTGCCTTATGATGAGAGCTGCATCACACCCGAGAGAATGATTTTCCTGACAGATAAGGACTCGGAAATCTACCGGTCTAAAATGTGGTGTGCAGTGCTGCCGGAGAGCGAGATACAGGCTCGCAGACAAGCGTTCCTTAATCGTGGGCTTACCGTGGACGGCAAGATAGTTAATAGTTTACAGTTTACAGTTAATAGCAATAGTAATGACAACGTTCAAAACAATAGACTTTCGGGCAATCGTGGCGATTATGCTGCTTCTGCTGGCACTGCTCTTCAGCCTGCCCAATCTGGTAATAGCAATCATGCTGATGATTCTGATTTCGGGAATCCTGGAGGCAATTATGGCACTGGTGAGCTGGGAGAGGCCAGTGAGAAGAATCTGATAGCCTTTGATCTGTTCGTGCAGTCGGCTGGGCTTGAGGGGATGGCGATTGATACCATCGGGTCTCGGCACTCTTCGCTCCTCGCTATCATGAGTGCAGGCGCATCGAGGGTGATGAGCGAAGAGGAACTGATGAAGGTGGTGAGGACGAAAATGCCAAGCTACTATCAGGAGGATGACTGCCATCAGCTGATACATGATTTCTATGCGAAATATGCTGACAGCTGCAAGCCGATGTCGAGGGATGTGATAAGGGTGAATGCGCTAGCGGAAAAACAAGCCAGCCAACAAGTTAATAGTTTACAGTTAAAAGTTAATAGGGCTGAGCAAGTTAATAGTTTACAGTTAACAGTTAATAGTACCGAGGAGGATTATCCGGAACCGCCAGCGATGCCGGAGAAACTGCCGAAGCTGGTGGAACTGCTGATATCTCGGACACCGGAGATTTATAAGCCGGCTGTGGCGCACGCAATCTTCCCACCGCTCGCTACGCATCTCTGGCAGACGAGCTTCCGGTATATTGATAATGTAGTGCATGAGGCTACGCTTTCTACTTGTTTGTTGGCTGGTACGGGTGCAGGTAAATCGTCTGTGGATAAGCCGATTAGGTATATCATGGAGGATATCAGAAAGCGGGATGCGGAGAATCTGAAACGTGAGAAGGAATGGAAGGAGGAGGTGACGCGCAAGGGTGCCAACAAGGATAAGCGCAAGCGACCGGATAATCTTGTTATCCAGGAGATTGATGCTGATATGACCAGTCCGGCATTCGTGATGCGAACCGCTGAGGCGCAGGGGCGTTTCCTCTATACTTCGCTTAACGAGCTGGACCAGTTTGATGCTCTCCGGGGTAGCGGCAACCAGCAGTTCCGCATCATGTGCCTCGCCTTTGATCCATTCAACCTCTTTGGCCAACAGCGCGTGGGCGTTCAAAGTGTGACAGAAAGGGTAACGATAAGGTTCAACTGGAATGCATCTACCACCATCCAGAAAGGGCAGCGTTACTTCTCAAAAGTTTTGACAGACGGTCCGATAAGCCGTATCAATTTCTGTACCATTCCGGAGCGTGAAATCGGTGATGAAATGCCTGTTTACGGCGATTACAATGATGCTTACCGTGAGGCGCTGAAGCCTTATATCGAGAATCTGAACAACGCCAGGGGACTGATTGACTGTCCTGAGGCGTTCCAGCTTGCCCTTAAACTGAAGGATGAGAATGCTGAGTTCTCGCGCCTGTCGCAGGATAGGGTTTACGAGAACCTTTCTTTCCGTGCCAACGTCATCGCCTACCTGAAGGCGTGTGTGCTGTATGTGGCGAACGGTTGCAAATGGGAGCCGGAGATTGACGAGTTCATCCGCTGGAGCGAGCGTTACGACCTCTACTGTAAGATGCGTTTCTTCGGTGATGCCATCAAGAGGGCGAATGATACTGGCGAGAAGTCGAGCAAGCGAGGACCTTCCAACATGCTGATGCAGTTGCCGGATGAGTTTACTTACCAGCAGGTGATAGACTTGCGTGTAGCAAACGGGATGAGTCAGAAAGGTACTTCCAAGATGTTGGGAAACTGGAAGGATCGCCATTACATCAGGGCTAAGGAGAACGACTCAGTTCCTCAATTCCTCAGTTCCTCAGTTTTTATTAAACTTAAATTCCGAAAGGAGAATTCATAGCGTATGGAAATAGTAGTAAAAAGAATAGCAAAGAAGAAGACTTATACGATAGGTCATCTTTATATCCTGAGCGATAAGGACGTGAAGCGTACCTGGTGTTCGGGGGTAAAAATAGGCGACAAGCGTATCTTTGAGCACAGCTTCGATAAGGCGAAGTTGGACAAGGAGCATTACTTCTGTGATACCCTGGAGCCTACGTGGAGAAACCTCCTGGGTATCGAACTGAAACCGGAAGAGGAGAATGGACGGTACAGTAGGGTATCGGGCAAGAAAGCCCGCAAGATACCGGGTCATACGGCGATACCGGAAGGCTCGTATCCTGTGGTTATCTCGAAATCGCCAAGGTTCAAGAAGTGGCTTCCGCTGGTGCAGGGTGTTCCTGATTTTGAGGGCATCCGCATTCATGCCGGTAATTATCCTGATGATACGCAGGGCTGCATTCTGGTAGGTGAAAATAAATTACAGGGTGCCGTCTTTAATTCCCGCATCTGGCTGCATCGGCTTATCAATGCCATTACCGCAGCGAGAGAACGAGAGGAGAGCGTTTGGATTACCGTTTTGTAATGTTGAATGTTGAGTGTTGAATGTTGAATTTTTAGTGATTAATTTTTAAAAACAAATTATTATGGTAAAGTCAGTAAATACAAATAAAGTAGAAATGGATAAGAAGGTAGCAATTGCTGTCGTGTTTGAAAACCCTGAATTCGGTAAGATTCGTACCTTGACCGATGAGAACGGAGAACCTTTGTTCTGTGCAAAGGATGTCTGTGATGTGCTGGGATATAAAAGAGCAAGATGCGCTGTAGCTCAGTTAGTTAACCCACTTGACGCTGTAAAACACAGCGTCAAGGTATCGGGAAGCCTTCGTAAGGATGGAACCCCATCTAAACGACTCCAAAAGATGATCTTCGTTAACGAGAGCGGTTTCTATGCTTTGGTTCTCGGCTCTAAGCTTTCTACTGCCGTGAAGTTCAAAAACTGGGTTACGGCTGATGTGCTGCCACAGATTCGCAAGACGGGCGGTTATATCCCGGTGCAGCCGGGCGAAAGCGATGAGGAGACAATCCGACATGCAGAAGAAATCCTCCGTGCTACGCTCAAGGAGAAGGAAAATCTGCTGAAGAAGCAGCGTCTGCAGATTGAACAGCAGAAGAAGCTTATCGGCGAACAGGATACGGAAATACGCCGCTTGAATGATGTGGTGGATGAGCAGGTGGTTCGCAACGCCAAGAATGGTGAGAACATCATACAGTTGGAGAATCAGGTGGGTAATCTTTTGCCTAAAGCGCTTTACAGCGATAACGTGCTCGATTCCGTTTCCTGCTTCACCACCACGCAGATTGCGAAGGAACTCGGCATCACAGCGCAGGAGCTGAACCGCTCGCTCTGTGCCCTGCATATCCAGTACTACCAGAGCGGTCAGTATCTTCTCTATGCCGATTACGCCCACATGGGCTTAGCCAAGAGCCGTACCCGCTACAGCGCCTTCCTTGACCCGAAGAGCGATGGCAGACAGGAGAAGATGGGCAGAGCCTACACCCATACCTATCTCGTATGGACCGAACGAGGACGAAAGTTCATCCATGACCTTGCTCACAGATACTGGGAACTGTGTGAAAAGGTAAAAGGCTTTTCGTCCGTACTTAAACCACTTGCTAAACTTGTATAATCGGGAAAACGACAAGGGTCTATATGCCATGATGAACAGGTGGCGTATAGACCCTTGATTTTTAGAATCTCAAAATGTATTCGTCACCATCTTTAAAGGCATTGGTCCCTTCGAGGTAGCGACGAGTCTCCTCGAAATCCTCACCTATGATGTTGGCACTAAACTGCCGAACTCTTGATATAGCCTTGATGATTACGCTTGGGTCGCTCTTTCTAGTCAAGCGTCTCAATCCATTTAGTATAGATTCTTGTAGCAATCTTTCTCAGTTTTCCACTTTTCACTTGATTACTACTGCGAATATCAGCAGTACCTACCACTACTTCCAGAATATTATGGATTGTATTATTTTGTGCCATATTTTTCAATTAAACGTTTATTTTTCTGCAAAGATAGCTATATTTTTCGATTAAGAAGAATTTTTGTGCCATATTTTTCGATTAAGAAGGTGTTCAACTGATGATCTATGTTAACGAGAGCGGTCAGTATCTCCTCTATGCCGATTACGCCCACATGGGCTTGGCAAAGAGCCGCACCCGCTACAGCGCCTTCCTCGACCCGAAGAGTGATGGTAGATAAAGAAACTTTACAACTATGGCGTTTGAAGAGAGAATAGTAGGAAGACTGGTGCGCCGGCAGGGGGATACCATATTGAGTATGGTTACCCTGTCGCATTCGTTGGATATCCCTAAGGCGGAGCGGTCCCGATATTTCTCGGAGACTGACATCTTTTCAGCCGAGTGCAGCTTCTCTGCCCGCTCCTATCTGTACCGCATTTTCAAGTTAAAGGAAGGCTGTACTCCTACCAAATGGCGGGAGAAAATGGCTGAAAATGTAGCCACAGAGGATAAAAAGCAGGACTAACCATTTTTCGATAAATACCAGGAAAACGCATCGCGAAATGAAAAAATACGTTAAAAAGGGTGTCGCATTCATAGGAATGCGACACCTAAACATAGGAATGCGACACCTTTTTTGAAAAAAAAACACTATATTTGCACCATGAAAGAAATATTAGAAACCATGCCAAGGATAGAACTCGCCCTGATTATCATCGGGGTGGCGGCACTCATGTTAGGTATCATCTTCGTATATGCCATGATACATGAGTACAGGATGTATCTTGAGGATCATTGGAAAGCTCGCTTCAGCTTTTCCGATTTCTTCAAGCAGGAACGGTTTTATATCTATTTATTTCTGGCATCGATATTCATCATGTCGTTAAACCTCCTGTATTTCCTGGAGTGAGTTTCGGCAATAAGCAGACAAATATAAATAACAAATATAAAATTAAATTATGAAAAAAATTACCAATCAATTCAATGTGTCGCATGTCGACCGTATGAACTATGGGGGGGGCAAAGTTCTATAGATTTGCCCTGTTCCCATTGATGTTGTTGATGTTGTTGTTTGTGCCTACACGTATGGTGGCGCAGACCCCAACAGAAGACTCACGCTATGCTTTGTTTAAAAACTTGGAGGGTATAACCGATGTTACCATTACTGACAATGGCAGTTATCCTTGGCAGGAGCTGGACTTGAACGCAGATGGAATGACAAATCTTGGCTTCACAATTCCAGAAGGAAGCAAAGGACTGATGTCAAGTAATTATCATGTGGACGGAAGTTCTTCAGAGACTGTAGTCAATTTCACAGTAGAAAAGCCTATGTTATTGACATTTAAGTATCTCGTTTCTTCTGAATATAATTTTGATAAAGCCACTATTACTTTAGATAACAAAGAGCCTTGGACGATTAGCGAAAAAAAGCAAATAGAGATTAAAGCATTATTATCTGTTGGCGAGCATTCTTTGAAGTTGTCTTACACAAAAGATGGCTCAACTAATGAAAATGCCGACCGCACATGCATATACGATCTGAAAACAGCAACCACTTTTTCTGAATATGTTGCAGACTACGTTGCTACGAACTCTACATTGACTTTCAAAAAAATCACTTCAGACAATCTGGAAGGTCTTGATTTAAGCCGTTTGGCTATGGTAGATAACATCGATGGGGTGCAAGATGTGTGCACTAATTACAGTAGTATCAAGAATATCGTTTTCGATGAGAGTTTCAAGACTTACGCTCCTACATCGTTGAGAGAATTCTTTAAAGGCTGCGAAACCTTGGAAACAATTTCAGACCTTGAATATTTGAATACAGCGAAGGTGACGGATATGGGCAAAATGTTCCATGGCTGCTCCGCTCTCACCTCTCTTGACCTCACTAACTTCAACACAGCGAATGTGGAGTTTATGGACAATATGTTCGAAGGCTGCTCCGCTCTCAAATCTCTCGACCTCACTAACTTCAACACAGCGAAGGTGACGTATATGAGCTGTATGTTCAAAGGCTGCTCCGCTCTCGAATCTCTTAACCTCACTAACTTCAACACCGAGAATGTGACGGACATGAGCTGGATGTTCTATGGCTGCTCCGCTCTCAAATCTCTCGACCTCACTAACTTCAACACAGCGAAGGTGGCGTATATGAACAATATGTTCGAAGGCTGCTCCGCTCTCACAACCATCTACGTCAGCAACAAGTTTGTAACGGACAATGTTAGTAACGGTTCTGATATGTTCACTGGTTGCAAAAGTCTCAAAGATTATAGCGATAGCAAGACCGACCACACCTATGCCAACTGCGGTACGACTGGTTATTTTACTCCTGTATTTGATTATGCCGAGTTTGACAATGCTACTGGAACGCTTACATTCAGACGCGGCCTTTCCAAGCCCGAAGGTGCTTATGATTTGAATGAGGGGAATACCAAGCCGGGGTGGCTTACGCAAAAAGAAGATATCAAGAAGGTGGTCTTCGATGCTTCGTTTGCCAATGCAAGACCAACGAGCTGTTGTAAGTGGTTCGATGGATGCCAAAAGCTGACCGAAATTAAAGGTATTGAGAATCTGAATACCCAGAACGTGACGGATATGAGTAGTATGTTCTCTGATTGCCAAAAACTCACCTCTCTCGACCTCTCTAACTTCAATACAGCGAATGTGAAGTATATGAGAAGTATGTTCGGTTTTTGTCAAAAACTCACCTCTCTCAACGTCACTAACTTCAATACAGCGAATGTGGAGGACATGAGAAGTATGTTCAAGAACTGCTCCGCTCTCACAGGTATCTTTGCCAGCAATAAGTTTGTTACGGACATGGTTATTGATGGTTCTGATATGTTCAGTGGTTGCGACAAACTCATCGGTGCTATAAAATACATCGGAAGCCAGACCGACCACCATTATGCCAACTACGTGGATGGCTACTTCAGTCCGGAAGGCGGATTCCCTGCTTATGCCGTGTTTGACGGAGGCACAAGAACGCTTACATTCGGATGCGGCCCTTCCAAGCCCGAAGATGCTTATGAGCTTAACGTGGAAAATAACACTCCGGGGTGGAATGCCCAAAAAGAAAATATCGAGAAGGTAGTCTTCGATGCTTCGTTTGCCAATACAAGACCAACGAGCTGTTATTACTGGTTCTGTGGCTGCTCTAAACTGACAGATATAGAAGGCATCGAGAATCTTAACACCGAGAATGTGACGAATATGAACTCTATGTTCGATAGATGCTCAGCTCTCACCTCGCTCGACCTCACTAACTTCAACACAGCGAAGGTGTCGGATATGAGCTATATGTTCATGGGCTGCTCCGCTCTCACAACCATCTTCGTCAGCGATAAGTTTGTTACGGAACAGGTTATTTCTAGTGATAATATGTTCCATATGTGCATCAATCTCATCGGTGCCATAGAATACGACGGAAGTAAGATCGACCACACTTATGCCAACTACGAGAATGGCTACTTCAGTCCGGAAGGCGGATTCCATGCGTATGCCGAGTTTAACGAAGGCACAGGAACGCTTACATTCAGACGCGGCCTTTCCAAGCCTGCAGGCGCTTATGATTTGAATGTGGGAAATAACTTGCCGGGGTGGGATGGCCAAAGAGAAAAAATCAATAAGGTGGTCTTCGATGCTTCGTTTGCCAACGCAAAACCAACGAGCTGCTATGCGTGGTTCTCTCAATGCTCTAATCTGACCGAAATTAAAGGTATTGAGAATCTGAATACCCAAAATGTGACGAACATGAGCTGGATGTTCTATTGCTGCCCTGGTCTTACCTCGCTCGACGTCTCTAAGTTCGATACTCAGAATGTGGAAGATATGAGCGATATGTTTTCTTCCTGTACAGTTCTTAAATCGCTCAACGTCTCTAATTTCAATACTCAGAACGTGAAAAATATGACCGATATGTTCAATAACTGTCCTGGTCTTACCTCGCTCGACGTCTCTAACTTCAATACTCAGAAGGTGGAGAAAATGAACTTTATGTTTAGTTCGTGCGAAGGTCTTAATTCTCTCGATCTCTCTAAGTTTGATACTCAGAATGTGACAAATATGAGCTGTATGTTCTGGAGCAGCTCTGCTCTTACAACCATCTATGTCAGCGACAAGTTTGTTACAACAAAGGTAAGTAGTGGGGCTATGATGTTCGAAGGCTGCACCTCGCTCAAGGGTGCAATAACAGAATATGACAAAAATAAGACCGACAACACCTACGCCAACTACGTGGATGGCTACTTCACCAAGCTGGTAGGTAAGAATGGTGAAGAGAAGATAGGTGCAACGGGAAAAACTCTTGCTACGGAGAATCTTGTTCTTGACGATGGCAAGGATTTCGTGGCTTATGAGCCGTTCGCAGCCAAGGATGCATCTTACAGCCGAAATATCCCTGAAGGCTCTACCTGGGGAACGCTCTGCTTGCCTTTCGCCATTGACCAGAACCAGGTAAAAGAATGTAAGTTCTATAGTCTTACAGGTATTGATAATGATTGCATCACCCTTGAAAGTTGCGAAGAGGGCAAGATCCCTGCCGGCACTCCGGTGCTCTTCAAGATGAATGAGGGTGTGAAGACACTCAGCATTTCTGTACAAAATGCAGGCATCGTTAAAGAGCCAGTAGCAGGAACAAACACAGATGTCAACCTCGTAGGTTCATTCACCAAGATTGGCGGCAATGGCAATCAGGGTCTTGCAGAATACGACTACATCATTGGTAAGGATAAGTTCTGGCGCGTCTCTGACTTGGATGATGGCAAGGGCGTGGGCATCAAACCGATGCGTGCATACATCCATCCTGCCACAGCATCTCAGGCAAGAGCAGCCATGCTGAGCATCGGAAAGGGTGATGGCACTACTGCCATTGACAACCTCAACGCCATCAGCAACGATGCCAATGCAGAATACTATGATGCGAATGGTCGTCGTACCAATGGTCTGCAGAAGGGTCTGAACATCGTGAAGCGTGGCAGCAAGACTTATAAAATCATGGTTAAGTAAAGAATTTTAAAAACAAAAGGATATGAAAAAGAAAGAATATAAAAAGCCAGAGATGCAAGTGGTAAATATCACCTCTTGCACCCTCCTCGCAGCATCTACTATGGGTCAAGGAGGCAATGGCGATGAAAAACCAGATATGGAAGACAACTGGTATTTGGGTGAGTAACAGTCATTATAACGCCTAACGGCAAAATACAAGGGTCTATATGCCACGATGAACAGGTGGCGTATAGACCCTTGATTATATGGAGATATTCGTAATCTACGTCTCCGTTTATGAATTGCTCAGATTCTTAATGATTTCCAAAGGTAGCTGGGTAGCTTTGGAAACCTGTTCGGCAGAAAGTCCCATTGCCAGCAAACGTTGTGCTGTTTCTGTGTTGGCCTCATGCTTGCCTTCTGCTCTACCTTTCTCCATACCTTTTTCCATACCTTCCGCAAGACCTTTTTCCATACCTTCCTTCATACCAATTTCCTTACCCTCAGCTATGCCTTCACGCTTAGCGGTGTCTACGGAATTCTTGATGTCGCGATATGCCATCTTGCTGGTCTCGTACTCCCTCATTTCCTGCGGAGTAAACTTGGCTATCTCGGCTTCCTCGAAGAGGCGGTCGAAGACCTTGTCGCACAGCTCTTTAGGACGCTGGGTAAGTTTATAGAGGTTCTTCAGAGCATAGAGCCACTTTTCGTAGAGCGTATCCAATTCTTCCAGGGTCTTGTCAAACTTGGCAATCTCTACATAGATATATTCGAGTTTGTCGTAAAATACTTTGTGGGTAGCTGTATCGCACAACTGCACATGATGGCGGATTTTCTCCTTGTCGAATGCATCCTCGTTCATGCTGAAGTTGAGCAGGGCAACGGTATAGACATGATTGAGCTTGAAATCCCAGTCACTCCCCTTTGGTGCCTGTTCACGGATAGGGAAGGTTGAGTAGAAAAGGGCGCGATCCTTGAAATACGTCTGGTAGGCATTCTGCATTTCAACGATGAACTTCTCGCCGTTTTCGCCCTCGCAATATACATCAAAGATGGCTCTGCGGTCGGTATAGACATCTCCTACATGCTCTGGATTCAGATACGATACGTCCTTCACAACCTGTTTGCCATTAAACAAGCTGTTGAGGAAGCAAATGAGCAAATCCTTGTTCATCGCTGTTCCAAAAATTCGCTTGAAACCGAAGTCGGTCAGCAAGCTGATATATCTTTCTTCTACCTGCTTCATAATCAACTGTATTAAAAATCCATGCCGCAAAGTTACGGTTTTATTTTCAAACCCGCAAGAGATTTCAGGGAAAAGTTTAAGAAAATGTTTTATGGTTGTACGCAAGCACATGAAGAAGAATACTCAAGTGGTTCAGTCAGCTAACTCAAGTGGTTCAATCAAGCAACTCAAGTAGTTCAGTCAGCGAGTTCAGACGTCTCTGTTAGCTGATGCAGACGTCTCGATAAGTTTACAGATACGTCTCCGTTAGCCTACGCAGTCATATTCGTAACCCGATGCAGTCATATTCGTAACCCGATGCAGCCATATTCGTAACCCGATGCAGCCATATTCGTGACCCGATGCAGTCATATTCGTAACCCGATGCAGCCGTATTTGTAACCCGATGCAGCCGTATTCGTGAATAAGTTTTATGTAATCATCTATCATCCATCACGATTTGGGGTTATCCCTCACGATATTCTTACTACACATTACCAGATACTGCATATCATTGTTGAAACACTTGCGATAGATTGACTTATACTGATAATATATAATAAGCGGCATTCCTTGGATATGAATGCCGCTTATCATATAATTCAATATTTTTCTGAGTCATCTATGAAAGATTTGTCTTCTCGGTTTTCACAATCTTTCGGCCTTCTCTTATTTCAGATATTCTCCGAAATCTGTCAATCTCATATCACCCTTCTTCAGGAAGGTATCGTGCATGGCGAGGGCAGCACGCATGCTCTGTGGCTCGTGGCCCTTCTCGGCAAACTTCAGATACTCACGAAGCATAGGGCGGTAATCCGGATGGGCACAGTTCTCGATAATCTCTTTGGCACGGCGCAATGGGCCTTTGCCACGGAGATCGGCTACTCCCTGTTCGGTAACGATAACATCCACATCGTGCTCGGTACTATCCACGTGACTGCACATTGGAACGATGGCTGAGATGCAGCCGTTCTTGGTGGTACTCTGCGTGGTGAAGATAGAAATGTAACCATTGCGCTCGTAATCGCAGGAACCGCCGATACCATTCATCAGCTTGCTGCCGCAGATATGGCTGGAGTTCTCATTGCCGTAGATATCGCACTCTATGGCGGTGTTCATGGCGATGACACCCAGACGGCGGATGACCTCAGGAGAGTTTGAAATCTCGCTCTGGCGGATGGTGAGATGCTTCTTGAAGTAATCAATATCATCATATACCTCTTTCAATGTATCGTTTGTTACGGTGAGCGAAGAGCAGGAAGCATCCTTGATTCTTCCCTCGCGCATGTATTTTACCACGGCATCCTGAACCACCTCGGTATAAACGCTGAATACCGGCACGTTAGGATTCTGTCCCAATGCCTCAAGAACGGCATTGGAAGTTACGCCCACTCCGCTCTGCAAAGGCAGGAACTGAGGAGGAATATGTCCCTTCTTCAGGTCGCTGACCAGGAAATCGGCAACGTTATGTCCCATCTGTTCGGTCACAGGGTCGAGAGGCTTGAAAGCACGCGCCTCCTCCGGGATGTTGCATTCTACCACACCCACAATCTTATGTGCATCAATCTCCACATACTCTTTACCTATTCTATCGCCTACGTTCATGATAGGGATAGGGGTGCGGAACGGGCATTCTGCTATCTCATAAACATCGTGCAGATAGCGGGAAGCTGGACTGTGGAAGGCATTCTTCTCGATGAGCACCTTCTTTGCCAATCTAACGATGGTAGGAACGATGCCGCCGGCAGAGGTAAGGAATGCCTTGCAGGTAGTTTCGCCTTCTTCTAAATCAGATACTTCGATGATGGCAAGGTCTATTTCGCCATAGAAACCACGGCGCAGGCGCTCAGCCATGTGGCCGAGGTGCATATCCTCATAATCAATCTCGCCCAGGTTGGTATGAGTTCTAAAATCCTTGTTGGTAGAAAATGGCGCACGGAACTTGATGGCATGGGCTGCTGCCATGTCACCCTCGATACTCTGCGAGGTAGAAGCACCCGTGAGGATGCCCACCTGGAAAGGTCTGCCCGCCTCGTGCTCAGCCACGGCTCTCTTGGAGAGTTCGCGGAAGGTTGCCTTAGGCACGCCGTTTGGTGTGAAACCACTCAATCCGATTGTATCTTGATCGTTAATCATCGCTGCCGCTTCGGCAGCACTCAATCTTGTATATGCCATTTTCTTCTAACTTAATACTCATTAGCGGAACTTATAGCCGCCTTCTTGATAATTGATAACTGTTTGCGGCTGCAAAGTTACACATTATTTTCGATATACGCTAATAATTTGATAATTTTATGCAATTAATTGGCAAAAAACTTACAAATAGTGAATAGATATACAAAAATACTTACTTTATGCAAAAAGATAGCCGAATCAAAAAGCCTGATTGTACTTCTCAAATCCCTTTTTCTGTCATTCCATGCCCAATCTGTGCGCTTAAAGTGGCTCTAAATATGTTAAAATTACCACTTAGAGCCACTTTCTTACCAATTCGTTTGGCTTTAAGTGGTATTTTTTGTATATTTGCAGCCAAAACAAGCAGGTTGTTTAACCCATTCACTATATAATATATGACAAAGATAATAGGAAGGAAACGTGAGCTACAACAGCTCGAAGAGGCATACAAAGCAGAGGAATCGCTGTTTGTTGTCGTATATGGTCGCCGTCGCGTAGGCAAGACTTTTCTTGTAAGAGAGGCCTTTGACGACAAGTTGGCATTTTATGCCACAGGTGTCAACCAGGAAAACAAGGATGTACAGCTCATGTATTTCTACCATGCGCTTTGCAAATATTCTGATGCACCCCTTGCTCTGCCAAAGACCTGGCTAGAGGCATTCGATGCACTCATCAAGATACTGGAAGCATCCAAGGAGCAGAAGAAAGTGGTGTTCCTTGATGAATTATCATGGATGAATGGAGTGGACGGCTCTTTTCTTACCGCCTTGGAATGGTTTTGGAACAGTTGGGCTTCGGCAAGAACGGATATTTTGCTAGTTTGCTGTAGCTCAGCCACTTCGTGGATTATCAACAAGGTTTTCAACAATCATGGTGGATTATATGGTCGAGTGAATCGTCGCATTCATTTGCATCCTTTTACCCTCCGAGAGTGCGAAGAGTTTTATAAGGATAAAAAGATTGCCATGAACCATTACGACCAAGTAATAAGCTACATGGTGTTTGGCGGTGTGCCTTATTATCTCAGCATGCTGGAATCAACCAAGAGCTTGGCGCAGAACATCGATGAGTTATTGTTTCATCCCGATGGTCAACTCCATCGAGAATACGAGAATCTGTATCAAGCCATGTTCCGCAATGCAGACAACCACTTACTGATAGTAAAAGCCATGGCTGCAAAGAGCAAGGGATTGACTCGCAATGAGATACTGGAAGCCACAGGCTTGCCAAATGCGGGGAGTGCGACTAGAGTATTGGATGAACTGGAACAAAGTGACTTCATTCGCCGCTATACCTCGTTCGGACAGAAGAAGCGCGACGAGATGTATCAACTTACTGATGCATACACCTTATTCTATTTTCATTTCCTGCAGGATGGCAAGAACAACGACAAGCAGTTTTGGCAGCATCATCTGGGCACACCAAAGATAAACTCATGGGCAGGTTATGCCTTTGAGCAGGTTTGCCTGGCTCATGTGGAGCAAATCAAGATGGCGATGGGAATCAGTGGCATGGCTGTATCTACTTCGGGATGGTTTAGCAAGGGCAAGGAGCAAAAAGCTCAGATAGACCTGGTGCTCGATAGAGCTGACCATATCGTAAACCTCTGCGAAATCAAGTTCTCTACCCGGCCTTATACAATAGATAAGCAATATGCCGAAACGCTACAAAATCGCCAATGGATCTTTGAACAGGAGACAAAGACTCGCAAGAGTTGCCAGCAGGTTATGCTTACCACTTATGGTTTGGCAAAAAATCAGTATAGCAGTATCATACAGAGAGAATTGACCATGGAAGATCTGTTCCATTGATATTTTCGAGGAATTTAATAACATTTTGCGAATGATTTGTCGGATATATCAGAAAAATGAGTTAACTTTGCAGACAAAATATAAATAATATAAAAGAAAGGTTCATACAAGATGGAACAGAAATTACTGATTTACAACACTCTCACTCGTACGAAAGAGAGATTCACTCCGCTCCACGCTCCTAACGTGGGCATGTATGTTTGTGGCCCTACCGTGTATGGCGATCCGCATCTCGGTCATGCACGACCAGCCATCACATTCGATATACTCTTCCGCTATCTCAAGCACCTGGGCTATAAGGTTCGCTACGTTAGAAACATTACCGACGTGGGCCACCTGGAGCACGATGCAGATGAAGGCGATGACAAGATTGAGAAGAAGGCTCGCCTGGAGCAGTTGGAGCCAATGGAAATTGCGCAGTACTACACCAACCGCTACCACGATGCCATGGAGGCGCTGAACGTACTCCCTCCTAGCATTGAGCCTCATGCCACAGGCCATATCATCGAACAGGAGAAACTGGTTCAGGAAATCCTGGACAATGGCTATGCCTACGAGAGTAACGGCTCTATCTACTTCGACATCGAGAAGTATAACAAGGATCATAAGTACGGTATCCTCTCAGGACGTAACCTGGAGAACGTTATCAACGAGAGCCGCGAGCTGGCTGGTATCGGCGAGAAGAAGAACCAGGCTGACTTTGCTCTCTGGAAGAAGGCTTCACCAGAGCACATCATGCGCTGGCCTAGTCCTTGGAGTGATGGTTTCCCGGGCTGGCACTGCGAGTGTACTGCGATGGGACGTAAGTACTTGGGCGGTCACTTCGATATTCATGGTGGCGGCATGGATTTGATTTTCCCTCACCATGAGTGCGAGATTGCTCAGGCTGTGGCTTCTCAGGGCGACCAGATGGTTCATTACTGGATGCACAACAATATGATTACCATCAATGGCCAGAAGATGGGTAAGAGCTTGGGCAACTTCATCACTTTGGAGCAGTTCTTCACTGGCAATCACGACAGTCTGGAGCAGGCTTATTCGCCAATGACCATCCGCTTCTTCATCCTCTCTGCTCACTACCGCAGCACCGTAGATTTCTCTAACGATGCATTGAAGGCTAGCCAGAAGGGATTGGAGCGCCTGATGAATGGTTTGAACGACCTGGAGCGTGTGCCTGTGGCTAAGCAGAGCGATGAGCAGGTGAAGAAGTTTGTAAGCGAGTTGCGCCAGCGCTGCTACGATGCGATGAACGATGACTTCCAGACTCAGCTCGTTATCAGCTATCTCTTCGAGGCTTGCCACGTAATCAACACAGCCCTCGACCACAAGGCAAACATCTCTGCCGAAGACCTGAAGGAGCTTTCAGACACCATGCATCTCTTCACCTTCGACCTGCTTGGCTTGAAGAGTGAGAAGGGAGCCAACAACGATGCCCGCGAGGAGGCTTATGGCAAGGTAGTGGATATGGTTCTCAACCTGCGTGCCAAGGCTAAGGCTGATAAGGATTGGGCTACCAGCGACCAGATTCGCGATGCCCTGGCTGAAGCCGGCTTCGAGGTAAAGGACACCAAAGATGGTGTTACTTGGAAATTGAACAAATAATATTAAAAAAGAGGGTGCATCATCAACTTATGACGCACCCTCTCTTTTTATTTTTGTACTGCTGCAGAATCTTTCTTCCTTGCAGCAAGTGAATCTTTCTGTCTGCCAGATATAGAATCCCGCAACATCTTGTCTTTCTTATTCTTATATTCCTTATACTCTTTTTCGTAATAATGGGCATAGTTGGCGAAAGGCTCTGTCGTTACCTCATCGCTCGATGCCGTATAGGTATTTCCGTATGGATCGGATACCTTGATGATGATTCTGGCATTCGGATTCCTAGGAGTATAATAATATAGGTGGTTCATGATGAGATAACCATTCCCCTTGCTCACGAACCGGTAAGATACACTCTCGCTGTACTTATGATGATAGCCTGCGGCAAAGGCATCCTGCCCCTTTCCGCTGAGGCGCCCCATCAGATATTCTTTGCCATCCTCTACGGCTACAACACGCCAATGACTGGTAGCATTGAAGACATTGGCTACCAGGATATTCCTGTTGTTTGCCAACTGCCAATCCCTAGAGTATTTCTCACCGTTGAAATCGGTCTGCGCACGGAACAAGGTCATCTGCTTGCTCTTATCCCAGAAAGTTCCCTTGTAATAGCAGTTGCTGATGCTGGTACCCACAAAACTGTATACATAATATCCGTTCGGGGTGCCGCAGATGTTGATATTCGACTGCCATATATTGCCACAGGCGGCAGCATGACAATGCTCCATCACATCCTCGCCCTGATAATTGATCTCGTGGTTGCAGGCAAAATGAGTATGGCCGCAGAAGAGTTCATAACCGCCCTTAAACTGTTTCAGCAAAGAAAGCAGGAGCGAGAGACGGGAAGAAGAATAGTGTCCCTCCTCATGGGCATTGGTCAGCGGCTTCGCCTTGCTGAAAGGCGCATTACCGAAGGTGAACGGAATATGATAACAGAGTACCACCTTCATATCCTTTGGCGTGAGGGCGAGATCCTGCTTCAGCCACTTCACCTGGCGCTCACGTAATTCTCCAGGAGAATAATAAGACATGCCGCGGTGGAAGAAGCAGTTGTTGATGCAGACATAATGCACATCGCCACGGTTGAAGGAAAAATCGGTAGGACCGAAATTCTCTTCCCATTTCCTGCGGTAGAGCGCCTTGCCATCCTGGTCGTGATTGCCGATGACGGAGAAGAGACGCATCTCTGAAGAGCCCAATGCCTGGCGTATCTGACGCTCCAGTTTGGCGTTGTAACCGCCATAATACTGTACATCATCGCCCATGCTGAGCCCGTAGATCGGTGTTCCGGCAGGCAGCGAACTGATGGTTTGTCTGATATCCGCCATCGTCTGGGTAGTGAATCTTTCTACATCGCTCTTCTTGATGGGATTATCATCCGGAGAAGTATAGTAAGGGCTGTAGGCATTGGTAACCTGCGGGTCGCCGATGACAATCATCTTATAGTGAATCTCCTTGCCGCCCGGCAGTCGGGTGAGGGTGAAGTTATAGGTTTTCTTCCCCTTGGATACCTTTTGGTAGAAGAAAGCCGTGCGATCGGTCTTAGAATGGGTAGGGACCTCGCAATCAGCTGGAACAGAATAGTATATGAATTTTGCCAGGCTGTCTCGCTTCATCTTATATCTGCCCTGTGCATCGGTTTTTACACAGTTGAATCCATCGCTCACGATGACGCCAGCCACTCCCTTTCCTTCCTTATCTCTTAAAGTTCCGGAGATATTGAAATCCATCTTCTTCACAGGTTTCTTCTTCAGCGTATCAGCAGGCTGTGGTTTGAGCCGGAGAACCGGTGGAGTTTTCACCAGGTTCTGTATCTGTTTCTTGGGGTAGAGCAGGTGCAAGGTGATGCCTATTGCTACGAGAGCGCAGCAAGCAACCGACAGAACCCCTATGTATAATTGTTTCTTTTTCATGAGTACAAAAGTACGGCTTTATTATGGTAATGCAGCATATATTCATTTAAAAAACTCTAAATATTACCTTAGGGTAACTTACCTTAGGGTAATATTTCGTAACTTTGTACCAAATTACTAGGAATATGGCAAAATATCTATCACCATTTCAATTTGGTACATTAGCTACCAATGAGAATTTTATCGACAGACAGGAAGACAGGGCTTTGCTGAAGCAATTACTGTCCTCCCATATCAACGTGATGCTGATTTCACCACGCCGATGGGGTAAATCATCGCTAGTGAAAAGGGCGATGAGCGAATTGGCTGATGAGGATAATAACGTAAGAATCTGTTATATTGATGCCTTCAGCATCGGCTCTGAATCTGAATTTTATCGCACTTTTGCCAGTCAGGTTATAGCTTGTGCTTCCTCTAAAATGGAACGATGGATAGAGGATGCAAAGAAATTCCTGACAGGTGTGATACCGCAGGTTGTAATCAACGACCAGGTGACCGACTTCATGGCTTTCGACCTGAAGTTTGTGCCACAGGAGCGTGATAAGATGGCGATTCTCCAACTGCCTGAGTTGCTGGCAAAGGAAAAGGGCATCAGGATTATCGTCTGTATCGACGAGTTCCAGCAGTTGGCTAATCTTCCTGAGTATAAGGATATGGAGGGAAAGATGCGTTCGGTATGGCAGCAACAGCAGCTTACCTCTTACTGTCTCTACGGCAGCAAGCGAAACATGATGCTCAATATCTTCAACAATTCCAATAGTCCTTTTTATCGCTTTGGCCAAGTGATTTTTATGCAGAAGATAGCTAAGGAGCATTGGATTCCATTCATTCTGTCATCTTTCGAGAAGACAGGAAAGTCAATCTCTGCAGAGATGGCCGAGCGGATCTGTTATGCCGTGGCCTGCCATTCCTGGTATCTCCAGCAGTTGTGCTATTTTATCTGGAGTTTCACGGTTTCGGAAGTGACGGAAGATATATATCATCTGGGATTGAAACAGGTACTCAACATCAATACCCCGATGTTTCAGAATGATACGGAGAATCTCAGTTCTACCCAGATAGAGATGCTTAAGGCTATAGCCAATGGCGAACAGCATTTCTCCTCGCAAGCCGTGAAACAAATCTATAATCTTGGTAATCCAAATACGATTGTCAAGAACAGGAAAACTCTACAGAACAAAGATATTATCGAAAAGCAAAACGATGCTTTTGGCTTTGTTGACCCGATATACCGGCTGTGGTTTAAGGAGGAGTATTGTAGATAGAAACTATGTAAATTAAAAGAAATAATATAAGGAGAAAAAAGATAATGGCAAACGATAATAAAGGTCTTACACCGATGATGAGACAGTTTTTCGAGATGAAATCGAAACATCCCGAAGCGCTGCTGCTCTTCCGTTGCGGTGACTTCTACGAAACTTACTGCGAAGATGCGGTGGAGGCATCCCGTATACTCGGCATTACGCTGACACGACGTAACAATGGCGGTTCTACGGGTACGACCGAGATGGCAGGATTCCCTCATCATGCTCTGGATACCTATCTGCCTAAACTCATCAGGGCGGGTAAGCGCGTAGCGGTATGCGACCAGCTGGAAGACCCGAAGAAGAAACGACTCGAAATAAAAGGTAAGAAGGGACTGAGCCAGATGGACAAGATGGTGAAGCGAGGTATTACTGAACTCGTTACACCGGGTGTGGCGATGGGAGATAACGTACTGAACTACAAGGAGAACAACTTCCTGGCAGCCGTACACTTCGGCAAGACCGCCTGCGGTGTGAGCTTTCTGGATATCTCGACCGGAGAGTTTCTTACCGGCGAGGGAACCTACGACTATGTAGAAAAACTGATGGGCAACTTCATGCCGAAAGAGGTGCTCTACGACCGCGCCCGAAAGAATGACTTCGAGAAATATTTCGGCAGCAAATACTGTACCTTCGAACTGGATGACTGGGTTTTCACCGAACAGACAGCCATGCAGAAACTCCTGGGACATTTCAAGACAAAATCCCTGAAAGGTTTCGGTGTAGAGCATCTCAAGAACGGCGTGATAGCCAGTGGTGCCATCATGCAGTATCTCGAGATTACCCAGCATACACAGATTAATCATATCACCGCCCTTTCACGTATCGAAGAAGATAAGTTCGTACGTATGGACAGGTTTACCATCCGCAGTCTGGAGCTGGTTGCCCCTATGCAGGAAGACGGTTCTTCTCTCTTGAATGTTATCGACCGTACGGTAACGGCGATGGGCGGACGTATGCTCAGGCGCTGGCTGGTCTTCCCATTGAAAGATGTGAAACCTATCAACGAGCGCCTCGACATCGTAGAATATTTCTTCAAGGAACCGGAATTCCGACAGCTTCTCGATGACCAGCTGCATCGCATCAGCGACCTGGAGCGTATCATTTCCAAGGTAGCCGTGGGTAGAGTTTCGCCTCGCGAAGTGGTTCAGCTGAAGAATGCACTCGAAGCCATCAAGCCTATCAAGGTGGCATGCCAGCATGCTACGAACGAGGCTCTGAAGCGGGTAGGCGAGCAGCTGAACGTATGCGAGACCCTGAAAGACCGCATCGCCAGGGAAATACAGCCCGATCCGCCACAGCTGGTCAATAAGGGTGACGTGATAGCCGACGGATTCAATGCCGAACTTGACGACCTTCGTGCCATCAGCCGCCACGGCAAGGATTATCTGCTCAAGATACAGGAAAGGGAGATAGAAAAGACAGGAATATCGAGTCTGAAGGTAGGTTACAATAATGTTTTCGGATACTATCTGGAGGTGAGAAATACCTTTAAGGATAAGGTGCCTGAGGAGTGGATACGCAAGCAGACGCTAGCTCAGGCAGAGCGTTATATCACCCAGGAACTGAAGGAATATGAGGAAAAGATTCTCGGTGCTGATGAGAAGATTCTGGTATTGGAAGCACAGCTCTTCAACGAACTGATAGCTGCCATGCAGGAGTATATTCCGCAGATACAGATCAATGCCAACCTCATCGCCCGTATGGACTGTCTTTTGTCATTTGCAAAGACATCTGACGAGAACCGCTACGTGCGCCCTATCGTCGATGATTCTGAGGTGCTCGACATCAAGCAGGGCAGGCATCCGGTGATTGAAACCCAACTGCCGCTGGGCGAACGCTATGTACCTAACGATGTGCTGCTCGATACCGAGAAACAGCAGATCATGATGATTACCGGTCCTAACATGGCTGGTAAATCGGCTCTGCTGCGCCAGACCGCCCTTATCGTGCTGCTGGCACAGGTAGGCTGTTTTGTGCCCGCAGAGAGCGCCCGAGTTGGACTGGTGGATAAAATCTTCACACGTGTAGGTGCAAGCGACAATATATCGCTCGGCGAATCGACCTTCATGGTAGAGATGACCGAGGCAGCAAACATTTTGAACAACGTTTCTCCGCGCTCGCTGGTGCTCTTTGATGAGCTGGGAAGAGGTACTTCTACCTACGATGGTATTTCCATTGCCTGGGCTATCGTGGAATATCTGCATGAACATAAGAAGGCACAGGCACGTACGCTCTTTGCTACCCACTATCATGAGCTCAACGAGATGGAGAAGAACTTCCCTCGCATCAAGAACTTCAATGTGAGTGTGAGAGAGGTGGACGGAAAGGTAATCTTCCTGCGTAAATTGGAACCGGGAGGCAGTGAGCACTCTTTCGGTATCCATGTGGCAGAGATTGCCGGTATGCCCCGCAGCATCGTGAACCGTGCCAATGTGATTCTCAAACAGTTGGAGGATGACAATGCCGGGGTTGGCGGTGCCGGTAAACCGAACGTACAGCACATCGATGAACCTAAGGATGGTGTGCAGCTCAGTTTCTTCCAGCTCGATGATCCTGTACTGACGCAGATACGTGATGAAATACTCGGGCTGGATGTGAACAATCTCACTCCGGTAGAGGCATTGAACAAGCTCAATGACATCAAGAAGATTCTGCTGGGAAGATAAAAATATAAATCCCTCCCCGTGGCAGCAGATGCTGTTGCACGAGGAGGGATTTTTATAATCTGAAAATAAGTCGTCTAATATTATTTTGCCTCTACGTTCTTTTCTTTCGCTCTCTTTGTGCTGGAAGCGATGCTCCATACACCGGCGATGATGAGCGGAATGCTCAATATCTGTCCCATATCCATAGGCAGACCTGCCTCGAATGCCACCTGAATCTCCTTCGTATATTCGATGAAGAAACGGAAGGTGAAGATGAGAGTAAGGCAAAGACCGAAATAGAAACCGGTGCCTACGCTCTTAGGTCCTCTCTTCTTATAGATGAAGAGGATGATGAGGAAGAAGCAGAAATAAGCCAATGCCTCATAGAGCTGACCTGGATGGCGTGGATACTGGTCTTCGCGAACGAAGATAAATGCCCAAGGCACATCGGTTACCTTGCCGATAATCTCTGAATTCATCAGATTGCCCAAACGGATAAAGGTGGCTGTAATGCCTGAGCAGATACCCATATTATCGAGCACTACCCAGCCGCTCACCTTCATGTTGCGGCAATAGAGCCAGATGCCGACGAACATGCCGAATACACCTCCGTGGCTCGCCAGTCCCTCATAACCCGTAAACTTCCAACTGCCGTCTGGCATGTGGTGAACAGGTATCAGCATCTCGATGAAGTGATCCCACTGGGTGAGGAAATATTCCGGCTGATAGAAGATGCAATGTCCCAAACGGCCACCTATCAGTACACCGAAGAAGATGTAGAGAAACAGTGGGGAGAACTTCTCATCTGAAAGCCCCTGCTGCTTGTAGAGCTTGCTCATGAGCAGATAGCCCAGCAGCAGACCAATCATCCAGCAGGTGGAGTAGTAGCGGATGGTCATAGGACCCAGATGAGCCAGGATTGGGTCTGGGTCCCATACGATATAGTTAAGCAGATTTGCTATCATAACCGTAGAAGAATAGGATTATACATTGAAGCGGAAGTGCATGATGTCACCATCCTGTACGACGTACTCCTTGCCCTCGATGCCGAGCTTACCAGCCTCGCGTACTGCAGCTTCAGAGCCATACTTGATGTAGTCATCATACTTGATAACCTCTGCACGGATGAATCCCTTCTCGAAGTCGGTATGGATGACGCCGGCACACTGAGGAGCCTTCCAGCCCTTGTGATAGGTCCATGCCTTGACCTCCATCTCACCAGCGGTGATGAATGTTTCGAGGTTAAGCAGGGCATATGCCTTCTTGATGAGTCGGTTTACGCCGCTCTCTTCCAGTCCGAGTTCTTCGAGGAACATCAGTTTGTCCTCGTAGGTTTCGAGCGATGCGATGTCTTCCTCAGTCTTGGCAGCGATGACCATGCACTCAGCACCTTCTTCCTTGGCGATTTCCTCTACCTTCTTGCTATACTCGTTGCCGGTCTTGGCAGAAGCCTCGTCAACATTAGCTACGTAGAGCACAGGCTTGGTAGTGAGGAGGAAGAGGTCGTGAGCCACCTTCTGCTCTTCCTTGGTTTCGAAAGTAACGCCACGAGCATTCTTTCCCTGCTCCAGAACAGCCTTGTAAGCCTCCAGGACGGTAACCATCGTCTTAGCATCCTTGTTGCCTGCTGCAGCAGTCTTCTTCTGCTTGGTGAGCTGAGATTCGATAGTTTCCAGGTCCTTGAGCTGCAACTCTGTATCGATGACGCTCTTATCCTCCAAAGGATCAACCTTAGCGCCACCCTCGCGAACGATGTTGTCATCGTCGAAGCAGCGGATTACGTGGATGATAGCATCGCACTCACGGATATTTCCCAAGAATTTATTACCAAGACCTTCGCCCTTGCTGGCACCCTTTACGAGACCTGCGATATCTACGATTTCGCAAGTAGCTGGGACGATGCGTCCTGGGTGAACAATCTCTGCCAACTTGTTGAGTCGCTCATCTGGTACGGTGATGACGCCCAAGTTTGGTTCGATAGTACAGAAAGGGAAGTTAGCTGCCTGTGCCTTTGCACTAGACAGACAGTTGAACAGTGTAGACTTACCCACGTTTGGGAGGCCTACAATACCACATTTTAATGCCATTTTATCTTTAAACGTTTAAATATTTGGTGCAAAGGTACACATTATAAATGAAAGATACAAAGAAATAGTGGAAAATTATCTAAAAATCATAGATGACGAGTGAAATCCTTACATCTTCTCTAGTTATAGAATTATGATAGATATTATTTCTTTTTGCTATTCTTTTTGGTCAATGTCTTTTCGTCAGATTTTAATCTGCGTTCTACTTTCTTGACGTCTTCACCTGCTGGTAGATCTTCTGGCACAATGCCACGTTGGAGCATCATATTACGAACAGCCTTATTATTATCGACATGCTCTTGACAGATAGATTGCTGACCATGTAAATCCTTTTGCTGAACGTTGACAGAAGTCATTTCTGCAGCAAAATCTTTGGCTTTGATATTGAGTGTAGGGAGGAAATCGGCGAGAGGCCTGCTGTTGGGAGCACCCAATTTTCGTTTGAGAAGAGCCGTGTCGAGATTAAACAACGCCTTGTCGCCCAAGGACGAATGATGGCAAAGCCTTTGCTGTCCACACCTCTTTCATATAATACACCAGAGAGACGCTTTTCTGTTTCTGCAAGTTTTGCACGTGCTTGTACACGTTCGTATTCCAGCAAACGCTTTTGCACCAATTCTGCTCGGCGAGTTTGTACGGCAAAGTAGTTTTGGGCAAAAGAGATTTGTGGCTTGCGTGGGTCACCGTTTTGGGCAATGAGATAGCAAGCATAACGAGTCAGCATGTAGTCTTTGACTTCACGCTGAGCACCTTTTGCAAGATTTATCATTTTGCTGACGTCAGCAAAATGATATGGCACCTCTTGTCCTGCATTGATACAAGCCTCTTTAGCTTTTTCGATAATTCCTTCGAAATTACGCCATTGGCTATAACCTAACACTTGTGCAAGTTCTCTTGCACTCCAACACTCTACGCCTTCGTATTCGTTGGCGATAGCTTCGAATTGCTCGAACAATTCTTTGATTTCTTCTTCCTTCATAATTGCTTATTTTTATGATATTTCGGCAAAGTTACGCTTTTTATTTGGTTGTAGCAAGGAAAAGGTTATTTATTTCCTTCTTTGCTCATCAATAAATACTTGTATCTCTCCTAAATCTCCAATTTCTTTTGGTAGAACAAACATATTGTATGGGTTCGCATATTTACGGAAATGCTCTTCTATAGAATGTATATCTATTTCATTTATGCTTTTTGAACTGTTAAAACCGATAGGTTCAATGTGACATAGCTTCCATCCTTGTAAAGCATCTGTTCCTAAAGGCTTGGAATACTTTGCTTTTTGTTTGCCATCTTTAGTTTGCATAAACAGCATAGGAATCATATTGTTTTGAAGCATTTCTTTAATTTCTTTCAATGTTGGGGTATGTTGTTTCATAACTTGACCATATACCCAGATTGCAAATGTATTGTCAGAAACTATAATTTCTCTTCCTGTAGGATGTATGAATGATTGACCTCGGAATTTAATGTCTTTTCGAACAATTAATGGCATGTCTTTGGCATCCACCCAGTCATTAATGATTTTGTTCCAATAATCTAATGTTTCTTTTGATATTTTAGGGTTGAATTCTGAAGAACGCCATAGTTGACCAATTTCCTTGATTTTTCTTCGTATATTATCACCGACCAAATCTGGAGTTGTTTGTTTTGATTTTAAACCAATGTTTTTCGTCTCATTTCGTTCAAACAAGTATTTATTGGCTTTTTGGGGAGTCTTCGTGTAACTATACACTCCTTGTTCTCTGTAACTTTTTGTTTGGATAACATTTGGAAAAGATTTGTAAAAATCTCCTTTCGTCATTTGAAAACTCCCAACAGGTGTCTTTATACAGAAAACGTCGTTTTCTTTTAAGGATTCTATTATGCAAGCTTTAAAAGTTAGTCTGCTACAAGAATATTCTGTGTAACTCATATCGTTTAATTTTGAAAAGACTTCTTGGCTTCTTTCAAACTGTTATATAGCTCATCGTCAAACTCTCGTATGTCTTCGTCCCTCAATACTCCGTCATAGTATAGGTAACATACGGTGATGTAATATCTACCTCCTGACATCCCATCGTATCGGCGAGCGATATGCTTGTCGAATTGGTATACCTTATCATATAGTTTGAGGTATGCATCGTGTGCATCCTCTGCCGATGCGTTCTTGTTCATGAAATCTTTGGTAGATTGCATGAACTTGGCGCACTCTCGCTGCAAGCCCAAATTAATGAGCTTGCGAGCTGTTTTCTTCTGAGACTTCGTTAATTCTATCATGTTCTAAACGTTTCTTTTCTTTTTTAGCCTTATTTCTTTTTGATATACATTTCTTGCAGATGTGCAGTCTGTGTCCTTTACCACTGAACGACTCGTTGGATTTATACTCTCCACACATCTTGCAATAATGTCCTTGATGCTTATGTTTCTTTTTACCCATGACTTATTTTGCAAACAACTTTCCTATGAGATTCAAGAGATTAGAGACAGTCTCTTTGCTCTCCACAGGTATCTTGATGGAGGTTTCGCCTGTCTGCTCGTTTTTCTCAACGATGGAATCAACCAGCTGGGCTGTGGCTTCTGGCGACTTTAAGGTTTCGGCTAAGCCTGAGAGGAAAGATATTCCTTGGGCTACCAAATCCTTTGGCTGACTTGAGCGATTAGTTACGGATTCTCTGTTCGAAGATGAATTCGTTTGCTGCTGGATGGAAACCTCTTCTTCTTTCTCGTCAGATTTATGTTCGTTGTGAGCCTTGTCTGTTTCCAAATCCTTAGGATTGATAGTGGCAAAGCTTTCCTCGGATTTTGGCTTTTCTGGCAGACCTTCGGAATCATTAACGGTATCAGTATCCTTGACTTTCTTGCCCTTCTCTGTTTCGTCATTCTCTTCTACCATACCGCTCACGGTTTCCATCATCTTGCTGAACTTATCATCTGTGATGAATACAGAATCTTCACCATCATCTAGAACGCCCTCAAACATAGAGGTTTTGAAACGCAACTTACCGAGCATCTCCTGCTCGATGGAATCAGGTGTTACAAGATTGATAACCTGGATGTTGTTCTGCTGCCCAAGACGATAGATGCGACCGATACGCTGTTCGAGAACGGCAGGATTCCAAGGCAAGTCGATGTTGATGATGGTTGCGGCTGACTGCAGGTTCAGGCCTGTGCTTCCGGCATCTGTAGAGAGGAAAACCCGGCTCGATGGTTCGTTCATGAAATTATCAACCAGGTTCTTGCGCTTTTCGGATGGTACGCCACCATGCAGATATTCAAAGCCTATTTCTTTTTTCTCCAGTTCCTTGGCGATGAGGCGGGTCATGCGTTCCCATTGACTGAATACCACAACCTTTTCACCTTCCTCGCTGATAATGTCGCTGATGATGTTCACGCATTCTTCCACTTTGGTGTCGTATCTCGTCTTTTGATCGAGGATATAACTGCTGTCACATACCATGCGCATCTGCGAGAGGAAGAGCAGAAGACGCTTGCGGTCTTTATCGGACAGAAAATGCATCTTGCGCCATTTCAGAACCAGGATACGTACTTGGTTCTGCCACTCCTGATGCATCTCCATCTGCTCGTTGGTCATCGGAATGAAAAGGTTCTTGTCAGAACGCTCAGGCATCTGGAGTTTTACATCCTTCTTGCGACGACGGATGAGAATATCGCCCAGTTTCTTGCCTATGTCGTTTAAGTTCTTATAACCTAGTACTTTTCCCGTTTCATCTGTAATGATATGCTTGTCTTTGAAGAGGTAGTAAGGGGCAAGGCGGAAATTATCAACAAACTCCACGATAGAGTAGAGTTCATCGAGTTTGTTCTCCAATGGGGTACCGGATAGAATTACGGAGTAATCTGATTCTATCTTTCTTGCCGCACGGGAAATCTGCGTGTTCCAGTTCTTCAGGCGCTGCACCTCGTCCATGATGAGCATATCGGTTTGCAAACAGCCGAGTATCTTGATGTCATTGGCGGCACTATTATAGGAAATAATCTTGTAAGGTTCCGGGCGATTGTACGCTTCCTTTCTCTTGAGATGACTTCCCTCTATGACGAAGACTTCGGCATCAGTAAACTTCTTGATTTCACTTCGCCATTGATATTTGAGCGAGGTAGGGCAGAGGATGAGTACAGAGCCAATAAGACCTTCCTTGCGTAGCAGTTCGGCAGTACCTATAGCTTGGATTGTCTTTCCGAGACCCATCTCGTCGGCAATGATAGCCTTTCCAGCCTTTGCAGCAAAGCGGATGCCCTCTTTCTGGTAAGGATAGAGGTTTACTTTCAGAAGATTGTTGAGTTTCTCGTCATCGTATGTCTTCACAATCTTCATTCTTTTCGCTTTTTCGCGAATATCGATGATAAAGTCAATGGCATCTTTATAGCATCTGAATGTATCGCTGATTTGGCGAGCTTGTTTCAAGAAAGAGCCAATGCGGGCATAGGCTGATTTCTTCAAGACATGGTTCTTGTCAAAGTAATCTTTGGCTAACTGTTCGTATGCCTCCTTGTTGTCTGAGCCGATACGAATCTTTACGCATCGCTCATCCCGATAGGAGAGATAGACAGAAGTATAAGGTGGCAATTCCCGATGTACATGTACGCCCCTCTTTCCGCCAAACCATTTCTTGACGGCTTCGATATGTTTGCAAGTGCCGAGTCTCGAAGTCTTGAAATCCATGCAGGAACAATAATTCCATTCGCTGTTGGCTCCACGATACACCACCTTGTACTCGTTGTTCTTTTCAGGGTTGCGAACGATATACTCTCCAGGGCAAAGGGCGTCATCAACACAACTGATATCGAAGTGCTCGATATCGGTCACCTGCTTGCGCAGTTTGATTTGCCATTCCTCTAAAGTCATGTTTTCAGGTTTCACGATATGCGAAACCTTGACTTTCTTCTTTTTCTTTGTAGCCTTCTTGGTGCTGTTACCGTCTTGGTTAGCTGCCTGCTTATTATTCTTTGCCATTGTTATGTTGCCTTATTTTAAACGTTTAAATATATTTAATGCAAAGATACACATTATGGATGAAAGATACGAAGAAATCGTGGAAAATTAACTAAAAATCATAGATGACGGAAGAATCAACGATGATAAACCGACAGAAACGCTTGAGGAAGCGCAACGATATAGGTGAAAACGTTGGAATATACGGGAGAGGTGCCTGTAAAATATTACATAAGTCCTTGGGATATATAGGATAAGTTGTTGGAAATGATAGGATAAGTTGCTGGAAGAGATACCTTCTGCAATCGCACAACAGCTGTTGTGCGATTGCATATCACCTGTTGTGCGCATGCATAACAGCTGATGTGCGGGCGTAGTTCAGTTGTTGTGCGATGAATTTCTTAGAACCAAGGGCGACCATTTTGCTGACACCATCTTGACCAACTGTCTGCTTATTGTTCTTTGCCATTGTTCTTTTGCTTTAAATATATTGGATACAAAGTTACACATTATAAATGAAAGATACGAAAAAATCGTGGAAAATTATCTAAAAGAAAGGCATTCACGATGCTGGTGAATGCCTTTCTGATGATTACTATGATAAGTATTTGTTATTTCAAGACTACTTTTTTACCGTTGATGATGTAAACTCCCTGTTTTGGAGCAGAAATGCGCTGTCCCTGAAGATTGAAGATTACTTTCTTGGTCTTGATGTCACTGGCAATCTGGCTAATGCCGTCGGTTACGCTTGGTACAGCTGTAGCTGAAACCTCCTTGGTTACCTGATTGAAGGTGAAGGTAACATCGTAGGTTCCGGCTTTTGTGATAACAATGGAGGCATTACCTTCAGGATCATTATCGTCACCATAGTTTTCTGCCCATCCATGGTTTGCACAGATTTTATATTGATAAATGCCCAGAGCGAGGGTCAGATTGGTCTTGGTCAGAATGAATGTGACGTTATCTTCCTGTTTGATCATGTCGTTTTCTGTCGCAGTTTCAAGCCATTTTTTTCCGAGTATTTCTGGTGAACCCGCTACAGTCCATGTCTTTTCACCGATAACAGCATCACCGGTTTTTGTGTATGTTGCATTGATAGTGCAATTGTTTGCATCAAACTGAATAGTCACGCTATAAGTACCAGTCTCTTTTACTGTAAAGACATAATTTGCTGCTGGGTACGATTCGGCCCATGAATGATTCTTCACGACTTTGAATTCGTTTTTCACATTCTGCTCAAGAATGCAACCGGTTTTTGTGAGTTCCCAGATGCCGTTCCCTTTATCGGTCAGGTCATTGCTGGTATCCGTTTCAGCCCAATGAGAACCGAAGATTGTGCTAGAACCTGCTGCTGTCCAGACATCTTGTGCCTGCAGAGTTAGTGTTACGAAACAAAGCATGATAAAAGTAAAAATAGTTCTTCTCATAATTGTTGTGATTTTAAAAGTTTATAATTAAATGATGATTAAATGATATCGTATTATTGTTAAAAATGCGTGTATGATAGTTATTTGGTGCAAATATACGAATAATTTCAATAAGTTCCAAAATTTTTTGGAGAAAACTTTGATTTATAGATGAAAAATCAGGAGAATGTGTCTACAATGATATATCCTCCTGAATGATAGTATTCCTTTTCCATAATCTTTTAGATTACCCCCTTCCACAATCCGTGGAGATTGCAGTATTCTCGAGCCGTAACATCCTTGACTTCACGCTGAGCACCTTTAGCAAGAGGTATCATTTTCCCAACGCCGGGAAAATGGTAAGAGATTAGAGATTTTTTTCGAATTGTTTCAATACATCGCATCGGGTGGTATATTGATCCACGATTTCCGGATGCTGACGACAGAACTTGCTCCATTCCATCATAGCCTGATATTGAGTGGATTGTGGCTGGAGAAGCTTCTGCTCGTTCCAGTTGGCATCGTAGGTAATCTTAAACCATGGGTCAATACCAATGGATGAGAGGGCATAGAGCGAATGATAGCGAAGCGTGAGATTGCTGCTTTGCTTGCTTATCTTGAGATAGTCTTGAGCGATAGCTGCGAAATCGGCTTCGCCTGTGCGGGCACTATCGGCTACACTCTTGCCATAATGGGTAAGATACCAGCAGTCGCCATAGCAGGATGCCTGGTAATAGCGGATGGCAAGTTCGTAGGCAAGTTTCTCTCTGACTTCGCCTTCACGAGCCACATTGTATTGGCTGATGAGCTGGTTCATCTCCTGGCAGAATTTCCACTTCGGGTTCTCCTTTAGGTGGGCATAACTGCCCTGGATGCTCCACATATCCGAATCATTCACCTTCTGGTGGTTGAACCAGTAAGGTACGGAGTAGCTTCGCTTTTCGGCGTAGAAACTGATGGCCTGGTTGTTGATGAACTTCAGGGATACATCTTTCTGCCAGCAGGCAGCTTCGCCAAAGTTTCCCTCGGCAAGATACTTGGTGCCTATCATATCCTTGAAGAAATCGGCATTGCGATAGAGCGACTGGCATACGTATTGCTCGAAGGCATCCTGATGAGAAGATGTGATGAAGCGATAGTAATCAGCAAGCTGCTGCGCAGAGAGCGAGTCGAGACGAAAGGCGTATTCTGATGAATAAAGATAACGGCTGATGTATTCTTCATCCTGTTGATCCTTGTAGAAGGTTCGCATGTTGGCATCCATCATGCCATACATCGCAGTGGCCATGCTTTCGTAATTTCTGCCAGCTTCCTGCCGGTCTTCCTTTTTTGCCTTGTCTGCCATTGTCTTAAACCGATTGTACAGGGCGCGGTAAGCCACACGCTCCTTCACCTCTACATAGTGAATGTCGGGATTGGTGGAATTATCTTTTCTTGGGTTTTCTCCCTTCGCCATCTCGTTGAGCCATTTGAATTCGCCGACCAGATATTGCGGATAATCGCTATCCACCTGTGCATTTCGGGTAGAAACCAGGAGTCGGATGGCTCTTGCATTATTCTTCATTCGCTGTGTTCCATCCAGGGCGATAGCTTCATTAATCTCCTTCCATGCTTCCTGCTGATATCCATAGAGATAATGGAGCATGGCGGTGGCAGAGCGCCATAGGCAAGGACTCTGCGTCTTGCCTTCGGCGATGACCTTATTGGCAAAGGTGATGAAGTTGAGGGCTTCTTTCTGATAGATAACCTTGGCGCCTATTTCCTCAATCCACTCTTTATCTATCTGTTCTTTGGAGCGACTGTCTATTGTCTGCTGACAGTTGTTCACGAAATCCTGCACCAGATAGGTGAGCATTGCAGAATTCGGATTCTTGAGATAAGTGCTCTGAATGCCCGCAAGATTGCGATAGTTTCGGGCGAGTACCCTGATACTTGCCATATCTCCCTGCTCGGCATAGATATCGAGTGCCTGCTGATGTTTTCCTGTTTTCCACAAAGCCCGGGCATAAATGTTGCGCATCGCCTCTCGCCATGGTGATTTCGGAAGTCGGGAGGCAATGGCATTCCAATAGGTGATGTTCTGCTGGTGGAATCCCTTCATCATGTTGGTACGCATGCGGAGCAGGGCGTACTGGCTCTTGAGTTGGGTGCCTTTATAAATTTTGGAGGCATTGTTGAGCCGTGTCAGCGATTGCTGTATCTGCAGTCGTTCTTGCTTCGAGGCGTAGTTCCAGGCATTGGGATTCAGCTTCTCGCAGGCATCCAGGTAGGCATTCAGATTTCTTAAGTAAGAAAGCATTCCTGCATCCTTCTTGCTTTGGGCTACTTTCTGAATATCCTCCTTGTTCCATCTGTAGAAAGATAAGTTGATGGAGGATGTATTGCCGGCATACTTCTGCCAGTAGCTGGCGATGTCGTAGAGATACGCCGGCGAAGTCTGGTCGCGATTGAATACGCTGAACATATAATAGTTGTGATCAGAGTATTCGGCAACGCAGGCGTTGGCGTGGGTGTTAAATGCTGCTGCCATTACTCCTATGATTAAAAATCTTTTCATAATCTTCTGAGTTAAATCGTTTGATATTATCTGTATTGAGGTCGAAGAGAATAACCTCTTTGTTGATATTGCTGTTTTGGTGGTTGATACTCTTGATGGCTTCCATAATGTCGCTCATTTCGGGCTTTCTTACCACGATGCTATCGCCTGGCAAAACAGGGAAGTCATCATCTGCATGCATGATGCCTACGAACTTTCCTTCTCTGAAGAGGATGCGCCAACTGAAGAGCGGATAGGCGGCAGAGAGCGGCAACGGATAACTGCCCAGATGCTGGATGTAAGGAGCCACATCCTTCATGTCGAGTATCGGCTTTTGGCAGTTTAGCTGTTTTACATCGCCCGTATTATACATCATCAGGATGCCTCTATCCACAGGGGGTGGGGTCATCGAGAGCTGGTGTAACCGGATGGTGGCTGACAGCTGTATCTGCTTGTCTTTGGCTTTCTCCTTTAAATAATGGAGGAATTCAAAATAGGCTTCTTGCGTTGATGCTGTCCAGTCGCAGTCTATCTGAATCTCTTTTACGTTCTCGATGTCATTGGCTTCGTTCATCTGAAGGATGCGGTTCAGAATCTTATCTGCGAGTTGCCGGGGTGTTTCATCTGAAGATTTCCTGTCCGACTTGTCGCTGCTGATAGGATTCGTCTTGGTTTTTGCTTTGAAACAGTCGTTCACGATATAGACAACGGGGATAATCTCCATTCCTTTCGGCATCAGAGATTCTTTCTCCTTTTCTTCGGCTGTCATATTCTCTTCGGTTGTATCAAATTGCAGGGTAGCATTGGGCATGATTTCTCCATCAGCATCCCTTACCACATCAAAGAATCTAACGTAGAGTCGCTTGATATGGTGTTTCTGGATGAAGTTCATCTTGCTGCTGTCCATCTGCCATGTTGTACTCCAATAGTAGGCGGAGCGCAGGGCTTCTGCTGCTTTATCTTGTGAACAGGAAATCTGACAGATGCAGGTGAATAATGCTGGCAGCAAGGATATTGATGTAAGATTATTCCATATTCTTCTCATCATCTATAGCGTTTTGTCTGCAAAGATAGATATTTCCTGGCGAATGTGGTAAGAAACGAGATGTAAATAAAGTTAAAAAGGTCTCACGTCATATTCCCTACATTGGGAAGACAACATGAGACCTTTTGTTGGTATGATGGTTTTTATCCTTCAATTACCCCCTTCCACAATCCGTGGAGATTGCAGTATTCGCGAGCCGTAACTTCCTTGGCATCAGCATTTGTCATGAAGATGGCCTCTGGCTTTTCGCCCGGCTTCAACTCATGGCGGAGCACATCGGTAGGGGTGAGCAATTCTATCCATTGGATGTAATGCTCTGGAAGCATCGGATGCTCCACACTTCCTACTGTTACGCGATAGCCGCCCTCAATAGGTTCTATCACAGGCACGTGCTTCTCTTTGGCGCCATCACTGGTGTTTTCCTTCATCAGCTTCATCGGCTCGCCACAGCAACTGAGCACGGCTCCTGGGTTTACAACTTCTACTACATTGCCACAAATCTGGCAGCGGTAGATTTCTCTAACTTTTGTCATATTGGTTCCTCCTATTATTTTATGAATGTGTTGCCTGAATATCAGGCATTTCATTCAGATGATTCCTTTATGAGGATTTCCTTCGGGTGATTCCTCCAAAAGAGCCTTATTCCTCTACAGGGCTGAAATCTTCCTTGCCTACTCCGCAAAGAGGGCAAACCCAATCATCTGGGATGTCTTCGAATGCTGTACCTGGAGCGATGCCGCCCTCTGGATCTCCTACTTCTGGATCATAAATCCAACCACACACGTCGCAAACATATTTCTTCATAATGTTCCTTTCTTTCTTAATTTGATTGATTACTGTTATCTATTCACTTTTAATCAGACAGGTGCATTTGCATATCTTTCTGATTTACAATGCAAATATACACTTTATTTCTGTAAGAACCAAATAAATTTGAAAATATTATAATTTTATTATCTTTTTTAATCTAAATAAACAAAGATTTCTAGATGTACTTGTGAATAAAGGAGTTATTTGTCTTTTTAGTAGTGTTTTGATAGAAGATTTGATTGTTTCATGTGAAACATCTCGAAAAAGAAAAGCTCGCAAGATGAACGTTTGGTATCTTGCGAGCTTCTTTGTATTTAAGTTGCCTTGCGGTTTCTGCGGCCGCCTTCTGGTTTTTCTAATGTGCTTCTAGCCAGTTGTTTCCCCATCCGGCATCAGCAACCAGAGGCACACTGAGTTGGTAGGCATTCTGCATCTCTTCTACCACAATCTTCTCTACCTTTTCCTTCTCTTCCGGATATACGGAGAAGTTGAGTTCGTCATGCACCTGGATAATCATCTTGCTCCTGATGCCTTCTGCTCTGAATCGGTTGAAGATGCGGATCATAGCCACTTTGATGATGTCTGCCTCAGAGCCCTGGATAGGGGCATTGATGGCATTGCGCTCGGCAAATCCTCTTACTGTACCATTCTTGCTGTTGATGTCTGGCAGGTAGCGACGGCGGTGGAAGAGGGTTTCGGCATAGCCTTTCTCTCTTGCCATTTCCTTTGCCTTCTCCATGTAAGCCTGAACACCAGGGAAGGTGCGGAAGTAGTCTTCTATGATCTGCTTTGCCTCTCGGTTTTCGATGTTCATGCGTTGGGCAAGACCGAAGGTCGTGATGCCGTAGATGATGCCGAAGTTGGCAGTTTTTGCCTTCTTGCGCTGTGCATCTGTTACTTCTTTGATGTCTTCGTGCCAAATCTTGGCAGCTGTAGCTGCATGAATATCAGAGCCTTCACGGAATGCTTCTACCATGTTTGGATCCTGGCTCAGATGTGCCATGATGCGAAGTTCTATCTGTGAATAGTCGGCAGAGAAGAACAGGCAGCCTGGTTCTGGGATGAAGCATCTGCGTATCTCCTTGCCATCGTCATCGCGTACAGGAATATTCTGCAGGTTTGGATCACTTGAAGAAAGACGTCCTGTGGCTGTAATGGCTTGGTTGAAAGAGGCATGAATGTGACCGGTGCGAGAGTTGATAAGCTTTGGAAGGGCATCTATATAGGTTCCCAAAAGTTTCTTTAAACCTCTGTAGTTCAGTATCTCATCGATGATTGGACTCTTGCTGCGCAGCTGCTGAAGAACTTCTTCGCTTGTTACGTACTGGCCCGTCTTCGTCTTCTTAGGCTTCTCCACAATCTTCATCTTTCCGAAGAGTATTTCTCCAACCTGGCGTGGGGAAGCGATATTGAACGATTCGCCTGCCAACTCATAGATATGATGTTCTATCTCATTGAGGCGGTTGGTGAGTTTCCCGGATGTTTCCTTCAGGGTATCGGTGTCGATGCATACTCCCGTCATCTCCATGTGGGCTAAAACAGGTACAAGCGGCATTTCTACATTCCAGAACAGATCTTCACAATCTATCTCTTTGAGTTTTGGTTCGAGCACATTTTTCAATCTCAAGGTGATGTCGGCATCTTCGGCAGCATATTCGTAAATGTCTGATGGGGCGAGATCGCGCATCGACTTCTGGTTCTTTCCCTTCGGGCCAATCAGTTCTTCGATGTGGATGGTCTGATAGTTGAGGAACACTTCTGCCAAGTAATCCATGTTGTGGTAAAGTTCTGGCTGGATGAGATAGTGGGCGAGCATCGTATCGAACATCTTGCCCTGAATCTCTATGCCGTAGTTCATCAACACCTCGTAATCGTATTTGATGTTCTGCCCCACTTTCAGGATTTCCGGGTTCTCGTAGAGGGGTTTGAAGATGTTTACGATTTTTAAGGCTTCTTCACGATTTGCCGGAATTGCTACGTAGAAAGCCTCTTTTTCCTTTACTGCAAAGCTCAAACCCACCAATTCTGCATCAATAGCAGCGGTAGATGTGGTCTCTGTGTCTAGACTGAGAATATTGAATGTCAATAAATAGTCATAAAGTTTCTTAGCATCTCCTTCTGTATCAATGAGTTTGTATGAATGAGAGGTCGTTTTAAGGGTCTCAAAACTCGCGTTTTTTGACTCTTCCTTACCATCGGTAGGCTGTGCGCCAAACAAATCGAGCTCTCCTGTAGGTTTTGTTTGCACCTTTTTAGGTTTGTTAAGAACTCGGTTGGCAAACGACTTAAACTCCAACTCGGTGAAGATTTCATCCAATTTTGTGTTGTCTGGCTCTACCCGTTTCAAATCTTCCATCTTGATCTCTACCGGAACATCGGTTCGTATGGTTGCCAGGAACTTTGACATCCTGATATCTTCTACAGCACCCTCCACTTTTTCGCGGAGCTTGCCTTTCACTTGAGAAGAGTTCTCGATAAGACCTTCTACACTACCGAACTCGTTGATAAGTTTGATGGCAGTTTTTTCTCCCACGCCCGGACAACCAGGGAAGTTATCAGCTGAGTCGCCCATCAGAGCAAGAAGGTCGATAACCTGGAGTGGGGAAGTGATGCTGTATTTCTCTTCAATTTCCTGTACGCCCAACTTTTCGTATCCACCGCCATGACGAGGACGGAACATGAAAACATTGTTACGAACCAGTTGTGCGTAATCTTTATCGGGTGTGAGCATGTAGGTTTCCATCCCCTTTTCACCTGCCTTCAAGGCAACTGTTCCAATGATATCATCCGCCTCGAAACCATCTACCTGAAGGATAGGGATATGATATGCCTCCAGGATATTTTTGATGATAGGCACAGAGAGTTTGATGTCTTCCGGTGTCTCTTCTCGTTGAGCTTTATATGCAGGGAAAGCCTCATGACGGAAGGTCTTGCCATGGTCGAAAGCCACCGCAATATGGGTAGGTTTCTCCTTGGTAAGTATCTCGTTGAGGGTATTGCAGAACCCCATTACACACGAAGTATTGAGTCCCTTCGAATTGATTCGAGGGGCTTTCATAAAGGCGTAATACGACCTATAAATGAGTGCATACGCGTCTAAAAGGAACAATTTATCCATAATATTCATTTTTGTGGTGTAAAATTACTAAAAAAATGCGATATTTCAAGAAGAATTGATTAATTTTGTAACAAATTTCAGAAATTAAGTAGATTTACTCACATATAATGGACTATTTATCACTTATCAAGCTGCCTATAGAGGCAGAATTAGCAGATTTTATAGATTTGTTCAACAAGTCTCTCATGCATAGCGATGGCCTCCTTTCCCAGGTGCTCGACCACATCCGTCAGCGCGCTGGAAAACGTATGCGCCCTATACTCATCTTGTTGATGGCACGTAATTTTGGAAAGGTTTCCAGTGTTACCCAGCATTCTGCTGTAGGTCTGGAGCTTCTTCATACCGCTTCTTTGGTACATGATGATGTGGTTGATGAGAGTGGGGAGCGCCGCGGACAGGCTAGCGTGAATGCTACTTATAATAATAAGGTGGCTGTGCTTGTGGGCGATTTCATTCTTTCCACCGCCTTGCTTCATGTATCTTATTCGCATTCAGAGGAAATCGTGCGTTATCTTGCTGAGTTGGGACGTATCCTGTCTAATGGTGAGATTCTTCAGCTCAACAGTATCAGTAATGAAGAAATATCGGAAGATATTTATTATCAGGTGATTAAGCAGAAAACGGCTGCTCTCTTTGAGGCTTGCGCCGGTATCGGAGCGATGTCTGCCAATGCTTCAGAACTGCAGATTGAAGAGGCGAAGCGTTTCGGACAGAACTTGGGCATCATCTTCCAGATCCGTGATGATATCTTTGATTATTATGATTCCAAGGAGATAGGTAAACCTACTGGTAATGATATGGTTGAAGGAAAACTGACTTTGCCTGTAATATATGCTTTGAAGTCTACCGGTGATGAGGAGATGATGAAGCTTGCCAGAAAGGTAAAGGCTCATACTGTGACGGCTGATGAAATAGCTCAGTTAGTGGCATTTACAAAGGAAAACGGAGGTATTGAATATGCGGATAAGCGCATGTGGGATTTCCATGCCGAAGCCATGAATTTCCTCGATACTTATGTAGAGGATAAGGATATATACAATGCCTTGAAGGCTTACTTGGATTTTGTGATTGAAAGAAAAGCTTAATATAAAAAGGGTTGGTTCTCAGAAAGAATCAACCCTTTGTTTTTTGTATTTTGTTGATAATCAGTTACTTTTCTTTAGAAGTATTTAATCTCCTTGCCCAGAATTTCGCTCAAGAGGAGGTTAGTCAGGCGTGATGTGCCGAGGCGCAACCACTGGTTAGTCAGCCATTTCTCGCCCAAAACTTCCTTCACGATAGTGTAGTAAACTACGGCATCATGAACGGTATTGATACCACCTGCAGGCTTGAAACCAATCTGGATACCAGTCTTCTCGTAATATGCCTTGATAGCCTGGCACATAACGTATGCTGCCTCAGGGGTAGCTGAGACCTTCTCCTTGCCTGTTGAGGTTTTGATATAGTCAGAACCTGAGTACATTGCGAGGATAGAAGCCTTCATGATGTTGCTGCAATTCTTCAGGTCGCCTGTCTCCAGGATGCACTTCATCTTATGCTCACCGCATGTCTCCTTGAGTTCCTGAATATCATCGCAGAGGCCCTCGTAATCTTCGCTGAAGAACTTGCCAACAGGCATTACGATATCCACCTCTGTAGCACCATCCTTGATAGCCATAGCGGTTTCTGCAATCTTTACCTCGATAAAGGTCTGAGAGGATGGGAAATTGCCACTTACTACAGCGATTTCTACGCCGTCAACCTCCAGACTCTGGCTGATAAGGCCGGCAAAGTTAGGGTAGGTACATACGGTTGCTACGTGAGGAAGCTGAGGATAATCCTTGGCAAACTGGTTCACCTTTTCAATCATCTTCAGGATGCTTTCTTCTGTATCTTCTGTATGGAGAGAAGTCAACTCGATGCTACCGAAGAGGAACTTCTTGACCTCCATGGTCTCATTCTCTGCTACCTTCTCATCGAGAATCTTCTTTACTGCAGCAGCTACTTCCTCATTGTTGAGGTTGCAGTTGTACTGCTTCAAAACTGATAAATACTTGTCGTCTGACTCTTTATACTGTCCCTGCTGTGCAAGAACCTGTTCTTTAATACTGCTCATACTTAATGTTATTTATATAATTATTAAAGTTAAGTTTTTATATGAATAGCAATTTTAATTCTTGTTGTTTTGTTCTTTATCTTCCTGATGCTCAGATAGTTTTGGGTTGTTTTTATGTCTTTCAGAATCCCTTTTGGTCTTCTTGTCAAAACTCTTCTGGAGTTCTTCTGTCAAGTCAACCCCTGTCTGATTTGCCAGGCAGATAAGCACCCAAAGAACATCGGCCATCTCTTCGCCCAAGTTAGGTTTCTCGCCTTTCTTAAAACTCTGGTCGCCGTATGTTCGGGCAATGACGCGTGCCAGTTCGCCCACTTCTTCCGTGAGGCAAGCCATATTGGTCAGTTCGCTGAAATAGCGTACGCCATATTCTTTAATCCACTGATCTACAGCTTCTTGTGCTTCTTTTATTGTCATCTTCCTAATTTTTTTATGGGGAAAGATGCCTTTCTTTCAGGGTAGGGCATTATTCCTTATTGTGAGTATCCATCATGATGGTTACCGGTCCATCGTTCAGTAAATCTACCTTCATATCGGCACCAAATTCGCCTGTTCCTACTGGCTTTCCGAGTGCATCGGATAGCTTTTTGCAGAACTCCTCATAGAGTGGAACGCTGATTCCGTGTTTGGCTGCTCTGAGCCAGCTTGGACGGTTTCCTTTCTTGTAGCTGGCGAATAGGGTGAACTGGCTGATGACCAGAATCTCACCATTTATATCCATGATGGAGCGGTTCATAACGTGGTTTTCGTCGTCGAAAACACGGAGTCCTATTACCTTTCTGACCAGCCAGTCTACATCTTCTGAAGTGTCGCTTTCCTCTATTCCCAGAAGAATCAGGTAGCCTTGTCTGATAGCAGATTTAACCTCTCCTTCTATGGTAACTGAGGCGTGAGAGACACGCTGTATTACGATTCTCATATTACTATTTTGAACTTTGAATGTTGAACATAGAACTTTATGAATAGCATTTGTGGAATGCTTGCTTCGGTTCAATCCCTGTTATTGTTTATAAATATATATAGTATAGTTTGAACTGCAAATATACAACTTTTATTTCATATTCTCGCCTTTTTCTGCAAAATATTTTGCAAGAATTTCCGCCTTATGTGGGCCTAATACCTCTGAAAGTTGTTCCAATGATGCTTCTTTCATCTTTTTCACGCTCTTAAACTTGCTCAGAAGGGCTTCTCTAGCTTTCGGACCGATGCCTTTGATATCGTCTAATTCTGAGTGAAGAGCGTGCTTGCTGCGCTTGTCGCGATGGAAGGTGATAGCGTATCTGTGCACCTCATCCTGTATCTGTGTCAGCACCTTGAACAGCTCACTTTCGGGTGGTAGGGCGATGGTTTGAGGAGGGAATCCGAAGAGGAGTTCGTTGGTTCTGTGGCGGTCGTCTTTGGCAAGTCCTGCGATAGGAATATCCAGGTGTAATTCGTCAACAATAACCTCTCTGACGACGTCCATCTGACCCTTTCCGCCATCGGTAATAATGAGGTCTGGAAGTGCTGTTTCTTCCTCTATCATGCGACTGTACCGACGTCTTACCACCTCTTGCATGGATGCGTAATCATCAGGTCCTTCCACCGTCTTAATGTTGTATTTCCTATAGTCTTTTCTGGATGGTTTCATACCTTTATATACGATGCAACCTGCCACGGCATCAGTACCGGATATGTTGGAATTATCGAAACATTCTATCTGGTAAGGCATCTTCGGAAGCTTTAATTTGGCTTGCAATTCCTTCATCAATCGGGTCTGTTTCTGTTCTGGATTGAGTTTTTCAGCCTGCTTCAGACGGTCGAATCTATACTGCTTGCAGTTCATTTCCGACAGTTCCAGAAGGTGCTTTTTGTCTCCTCTCTGGGGTACGAAGAAGGTGGCATCTTTCAGCTTCCATTCCATTTCGAAGGGCACGATTATCTCCTTCGATGTGGAGTGGAAACGCTCTCTGATTTCAGGAATGGCAGTAATCAGAAGTTCCTCATCGCTCTCCTCCAGCTTGCGCTTATACTCGTAGGTAAAGCTCTGGTTGATGGTGCCGTTTTTTACGTGAATATAGTTGATGAAGGCGTTTTTGTTGGCGTCATCGTTCACGATAGTAAAGACATCAACATCCGTAATAGTGTGACTTACTACCTCGCTTTTTGCCTCAAATTCATCCAGTAATTGGTACTTTTTCTTATATTCTTCGGCTATTTCAAAACGTAGAAGTTCGGCATTTTTCATCATTAAATCGTAGAGATATTTGCTTACTTCCCGCGTGTTTCCCTTCAGAATTTCACGTGCCTGGCGCATGTTTTCCTGATATTCCTCATAGCTCTGCTTGTTGATGCAGGGTGCTCCGCAGTTGTGGATATGATACTCCAGACACGGCTTGTATCTGCCTTCTGCAATGCCTTCTCTGGTGATAGGCATTCTGCAGGTGCGGGGCTTATAAAGCTTCTTGATGACCTCTAAAACGGCATACATGCTGCCGATATGAGGGTAAGGACCGAAGAAGGTTCCCACTTTTTTATTGATATGACGAGTCTTGAAAATACGTGGAAAATACTCGTTTGTTACGCATATAGAGGGGTATGTCTTGCCGTCTTTCAGCAGGACATTGTATCTTGGATTATACTTTTTGATCAGGCTGTTTTCGAGCAAAAGTGCGTCTTCTTCTGTGTTTACGACCGTATAAGATATGTCGTGAATCTTAGAAACAAGCACCTTTGTCTTGTATCTGTCTACCTCTTTATGGAAGTAGGAAGATACTCTTCTCTTCAGATTTTTCGCCTTTCCCACATATATAATCGTATGATTTTCGTCGTAATATTGGTAGCTTCCTGGCTTCTCCGGCATACTTAAAACAATGTTTTTAAGCCTTGCCAAGCGCTCCTCATTCTCTTGTTTCGTCATATTTTTACTTGTTTTTAAAAGGAAAACGAGCGTTACTGTTTCACGTGAAACGGCAACGCTCTAGTGTCTTTTACTGCTTCCATGCTGCATTCTCGCAGTATTTCTTGCAGTATTTTTGCTGCTTATAACTGCAATAATGTAGTTACTTCAACGTCTGGATCAAAGGAGTTTCTGCCTTCGAAATTCTCGTTTACGAGTTCGATGATGAAGTTGGCATATACCTTTTTCGGATGGAATTTCTTTACCAGGTCGCATGCTGCTTTCATGGTTCCACCGGTGGCAAGGAGGTCGTCGTGGAGGAGTACGATGTCGTTCTCATTGATGGCATCTTCGTGGATTTCGATGGTATCGATGCCATATTCCTTAGCATAACTTTCCTGTACGGTTTTGCATGGAAGTTTGCCCGGTTTGCGGCATAAAACTACACCGGCTCCGAGACGGATAGCAAGAGCAGAAGACATTACGAAACCGCGTGATTCGATGCCTACAATCTTGGTGATTCCTTTGTCTTTGTAGAGTTCATACATCTCATCGCTGATCTCTTTTAAAGATGCAGGATTCTTGAAAAGGGTTGATACATCGCGGAAGTTTACACCCTTGATTGGCCAATCTGGAATGCAACGCAGATTGTCTAATAATAGCTGATTGTTCATTACTTTTTTATGCTTTAAATTGATACTTATTTTGTTCTTTTTTCTTGTTCTTTTTTATGGGCTTTTTGCCCGTTTGTTTTTGTCTTTTACTCGATTTTATCTGCTTTTGTTTCACGAATTGCTGAAGTTTTACTTTAACCGCAAAACACTTGATGCAACCTTTCTTAAGCGGTTGAGCATCAAATGTTTTGCTGATAATCTGTTTCACGTGAAACATTGAGAGTTCCCTTGTTTTTCACTGTGAAACGGCTTATCTTCCGAGTAATACGAGCATCACGTTGATATCGCTTGGTGATACGCCCGGAATTCGGCTTGCCTGTGCCAAGGTTTCCGGGTCGATGCGCTCAAGTTTCTGGCGTCCTTCTGTGGAGATTTCGTGGAGCTCGGAATAGTTGAAACGGCCCTTTATCTTGATGTCCTCCAATCGGTGCATCTTATCGGCGATGAGACGCTCTCGTTCGATGTAACCTTTGTACTTCATCTTGATTTCTGCAGCTTCCGTTATCTCTTCCTTTCGGTTGGTTGGTGCATCCAGCGCAGCCTTCAAGTCCGGAATAATCTCCGAAAGATTCGTGAGGTTCAGATGCGGACGAGCGATGAGGTCGATGAGCTTGCAGCCGGCGCGAAGTGGAGTAGTGCCGAGCGCCTCCAGTTTTGGATTTATCTCATCCTTCTTGATAGGATAGTTGGCGCAGAATTCGATGATTCTTCCGATGGCTTCTTTTTTCTCTATCCACCAGTCGTAACGGTCGCGCTTGGCAATTCCGAGTTCGTATGCTTTTTCGGTGAGTCGGGCATCGGCATCGTCCTGACGGAGCAGAATGCGGTATTCGGCTCTGGAGGTAAACATACGGTATGGTTCGTCAACTCCCTTTGTGGTGAGATCATCGATGAGTACGCCGATATAACTCTCATCGCGGTTCATCTCGAATGTTTTGTCGCCAACACAATGCAAGGCTGCGTTGATTCCGGCCACGGTTCCCTGACCTCCTGCTTCCTCATAACCGGTGGTTCCGTTCACCTGTCCGGCAAAGAAGAGACCTTTGATGATTTTCGACTCCAGTGAATGTTTGAGTTGGGTAGGGTCGAAGTAATCGTATTCGATGGCGTATCCCGGTCTGTAAATCTTGGCATCTCTCAAAGCTGGAATCTCGTGAAGTGCATTCAGCTGGATATCCATCGGCATGCTCGAAGAAAAACCGTTCAGATACATCTCGTTCGTATCTTCGCCTTCCGGCTCCAGAAAGAGCGGATGCTGATCTTTGTCGGGGAAGGTAACGAGCTTCGTTTCTATACTCGGACAGTAACGTGGACCGGTACTCTGAATCTGACCATTATATAAAGGTGAGTCAGCGAGACCGCTTTTTAAAGTTTCGTGTACCTTCTTGTTGGTGTAGCAAGTCCAGCAAGGCAATTGTTTCAGAACCCGATGTTCTCCCATGTAAGAGAACTGGTGGAAATCGCTGTCGCCTGGCTGTTCTTCCATATCTTCGAAATGAACACTTCGCTTGTCAATTCTGACCGGAGTACCGGTTTTCATTCTGGCTGTAGTGATACCCCATCGGGTGATGCTCTCCGTAAAGTTGTGTACGGCAGGTTCGGCGCATCTTCCGCCTTCTACCATCTTTCTTCCTACATGCATCAGTCCGTTGAGGAATGTTCCAGCGGTGATGATGATGCTCTTGGCATAGAATTCGGCTCCCCAGATGGTTTTTACGCCGATGGCTTCTCCGTTAGCTACGAGCAGTTCGTCAGCCTGGTCTTGCCAGATGTCGAGGTTGTCGGTGTGGTCGAGGATGGTTCTCCATTCCCAGATAAACTTTCCTCTGTCGCATTGGGCACGGGGGCTCCATACGGCAGGACCCTTTCCGATGTTGAGCATTCGGAACTGGATGGCGGTTTTATCCGTTACGATACCCATCTGTCCGCCCAAAGCATCGATTTCGCGCACAATCTGTCCCTTGGCAATACCTCCGATGGCGGGGTTGCAACTCATCTGACCAATCTTGTTCATATCCATCGTTATCAAACAGGTTTTGGCACCCATGTTTGCAGAGGCTGCAGCAGCCTCGCATCCGGCATGTCCTCCACCGATAACGAGCACGTCATAATTGAATTTCATACTTCGTTTAATCTATATTTTTTCTAATTTTCGGCAAAAGTAAGAAATAAAATCGAAATTTTAGCAAAAATACTTTGATAAATCATTAAAATATAGTAATTTTGCAGCAGACTTGCGAAAATATACCTAGAAATGAGGATTGCAGAATGCCAAAAAATAGGTATTGCAGGGACGAAAAGTGTGGAATATAAATTAGTTTCAAACAGTTAAATAATTAAATTTCAATCATTTATGTGGTTAATCAATTCATCTATTGGTAGAAAGGTAGTGATGTCA
>ERZ1035025.174-NODE-174-length-47099-cov-6.730656_pt1 | contig 47099 bp, 37 predicted proteins | sample MGYA00520619_ERZ1035025 | MGnify/ENA primary metagenome ERZ1035025 (study PRJEB33766, sample SAMN09781742) | gut metagenome | biome: gut microbiome | host: Homo sapiens | place: Madagascar | study: EMG produced TPA metagenomics assembly of the PRJNA485056 data set...
ATACAAAGGATCTTTCTCCTTGTGTAACTGTGCGAGCGTCCCCTCCACAAATGCGGTCGAGGAACCGATCAGCGCTGTCACCCACATCCAGAACACAGCACCGGCACCGCCTGCTGAGATTGCCGCTACAACGCCTACCAGATTTCCCATGCCGACTCTGGTAGCCGTCGATACGATCAGCGTCTGGAATGTGGAAAGACTGTCCTTATTTTCCTTTTTTGCCATAAGTGCTTTTATCATATCCGGGAAAAGCCTGACCGGCAAAAATCTTGTGCGGATCGTAAAATAGATTCCTGTCGGAATCAGAAGAATTACAAGTAAAGAAATACCTATGCTGCTTTCCTGCGGCAAAGGGATCGTAATCAGATCTCCCCATAAAAATGCGTAGACCTTTTCAATAACCGAGACTATCATAGTATATACCTTTTCCATCCTTAGTTTGTACTTTCTCTATCATACTATAGATTGTCTCTTTCATGCAATAAACAAAAAAAAGATCCGCAGCATAAGCCACGGATCTTGTCTACCGTTTATACCACTCATTTTTTACAAATAAAGTGCACTCCATTTTATGTCTGATATTTTTATTCTGTTAAATTTTCAATTTCCGGAACTTTAAATTTCTGGATCATTCCCTGCAGACTCTCTGCCTCACTGCTCATCTCCTGACTGGCAGCCGCACACTCCTCAGATGTTGCAGAATTTGTCTGCACAACATCATTGATCTGCTCAATTCCCTCATTGATCTGCTGGATTTCTGTTGTCTGTGTCTCTAATGTATCCGCAATATGTGTAACTTCTTCCGTAATCTGCTTAGAGTTCTCTGCTACCTCCTCCAGCTGTGCCGCAGTCTCTTCCGCAATTATCATACCTTTTTCTACCGCATTCACAGATGTTTCGATCAGTGATGCTGATTCTTTTGCCGCCTGGGCACTCTGTTCAGCTAATAAATTTACCTGATTCGCTACAACTGCAAATCCTTTTCCTGCCTCTCCGGCCCTTGCCGCTTCAATAGAAGCATTCAACGCCAGCAGATTTGTCTGGGAAGCAATTTCATTAATTGTTGCAATAATCTTATCAATCTCTTTTGATGCCTCATTAATCTCATGCATAGAAGCAACCATTTCATGCATCTTACCATTGCTGTCTGAAATGGCATTTCCAAGTTCATCCACTCTTCCACTGATTGCTTTTGCAGATTGTGAATTTTTTTCTACCTGTTCAGAAACTCCGGCAACTGTAGCCGTCAGTTCTTCTACAACCGCTGCCTGATTCGTAGCTCCATCTGCAAGATCATTGGAACTTGATGCCACCTGGTCTGCTGCACTTGAAACCTCACTCGAAACATTTTTAATTCCTTTGATTGTTTCTGCCATACTCTTCTCAAATGACATGAAAGAATTTAAAATACCGACAAAATCTCCCTTCCACTCTACTTCCGGCTGAACATCAAAATTTCCTTCTGAAAACAGTTTCATTGCACGATCAATATCATCTACATAAGTTCCCAAAATACGAATTGATTTGCGCATACTGTGCGCCAGTCTTCCAATCTCATCCTCCGAATGATATTCCAGCGCACTGTGTAAATTTCCTTCTGTCAGTTCCCTTGCAACGTCTTCCACTGCACGTAATGGATTCAGAATTGTTTCAAGTACCTTTTTACTTGTTACCTTAGTCAGTGTCAATGCACAAACCAGACAGATAATAATACACACAATTCCTGCAACAGCAAAAATACCTGTAGTTCTTGCAGACTGCTCACTTACTTCATCTGTGATCTCATCTAATCTTATGGCAATTTCCACAAGTTTATTTAATGCAGGTGTACAACTATTAAAAATTTCATCAATCGCTTTCTCTTTTTCGCCATTTTTAATTTCTTCTATAATCGAATAACCAATGTTTCCCCAATCAGAAAGAGCAGATGCATACTCATTATATTCCTCATCCGGTAATACTTTGGTTTTCTTTAATATTTCCAGCTGCGAATCCACTTCTGCAAGCAGCTTTTTTACATTCTGCTCATAACTGTCATAAGCAGATGTATCATTATTTAATGCCATTTCCCTGATATTTCTCGCTGACGCATTCACATTGATCCTGCAGATTTTTACCGCCTGATCCGCAGCATTGACATCATCTATATAATGTAACATATTAGCAAATAACACACCTATGACCACGATAGAAAACAGCCCCGAAATCAACATCATAATAATGACTTTTCTGTAGCCATAGTTTATCCTTTCCTTCAAACGCATATTTTCCAATTTGTCTTTCATTGTACTCTTTTGTGACAACATAGATTGTTATTTCCTTTCTCTTTGAATTTTTTGAATTTTTACTCTTATATACCAAAATCCATTTTCAAAGTCAATAAGGTTTCGGTTTAAATTTTATATTCTATTTTTCACATAATATTCAGTACTCCCACCCACGAAAAATTCAGCACTTTTACCAAAAAAGAAAACCACCACATCCCGGCTCCCGGTTTGTGATGGTTTCCTACTATATTATTCTGTCCATTTCTTAAATTCTTCATCCGTACATTTCACATAATGTGTCCCGGACACCAGATGATCCGTTCCTTTATTGTAATCAATGCCGGAAGTCTTGTAATCGTAGCTCATTGCCACACGATTCTTTTCCACGACCGGATTCGGTGCAGGTATCGCAGAAAGAAGGCTCTTCGTATATGGGTGGATTGGATTCTCAAAGATTTCCTCCGTTGTTCCGGTCTCTAAAAGATGTCCCAGATGAAGTACCCCGATGCGATCCGAAATATATTTGACCATGGAAAGGTCATGTGCGATAAACAGATACGCGGTTCCTGTCTCCTGCTGGATATCCTTCATCAGGTTTACAACCTGTGCCTGAATGGAAACGTCCAGCGCAGAGATACACTCATCTGCAATGATCAGTTTCGGGTTCATGATCAGCGCTCTCGCAATTCCGACACGCTGTCTCTGTCCACCGGAAAACTGATGCGGATAACGGCCCGCATGCTCCGGCGCAAGTCCAACCTTTGCCAGAATATTTTTGATCTTTTCCTCACGCTCCGCGCGTGTCTTGTACATATGATGGATATCTAACCCCTCGCCGATGATGTCGCGCACCTTTTTTCTTGGATTTAAAGATGCCATCGGATCCTGAAAGATCATCTGCATCTGCGTGCGCAGCGCCCGGCTGTTTGCCTTATTGATCTTGCCGCTGATGTCCATTCCGTTAAAATTGATCTCCCCGGCAGTCGGATCATATAGTCTTATGATGCTTCTTCCGATCGTTGATTTTCCGGAACCGGATTCCCCTACCAGACCATATGTCTCACCCGGATAGATCTGGAAACTTACGTTTTCTACCGCATGCACGGTATATGTATTACTTACCTTAAAATATTGTTTCAAGCCTTTCACGGTAAGAAGAGGCTTACTGTTTTCATTCACCGTCATCGATCTTAGCCTCCTTCTTCATTCGCGCAATACGCTCTTTTAATTCAAGCGGCATCTCTGCCTTCGGTGCCCGCGGATCTAACAGCCAGGTTGCCGCATAATGCGTATCTGTGATCTGGAACATTGGCGGGTCTGCCTTGTCGTCGATCTCAAGTGCAAACTGGTTACGCGGTGCAAACGCATCGCCCGGTTTCTCATTTAACAGGTTTGGCGGTGAACCAGGGATCGTGTAAAGCCTCTCGTCCGCGGTATCAAGATCAGGCATTGCGGAGAGCAGTCCCCATGTATACGGATGCTTCGGATCATAGAATATCTCATTGATCGTACCTTTCTCGACGATTTTTCCGGCATACATGACATTGACGTAATCTGCAACTTTGGCAACCACGCCGAGGTCATGTGTGATGTAAATAACGGAAATGCCTCTCTCTTTCTGTACTCTGCGGATCAGCTCGATGATCTTTGCCTGAATCGTAACATCCAGTGCAGTCGTTGGCTCATCACAGATCAGAAGATCCGGGTTACAGGCAAGCGCGATGGCAATGACCACACGCTGTCTCATACCACCGGAGAGCTGATGCGGATAGTTTTTCATACGTTTTTCCGCATCCTCGATGCCAACCTCTTTTAAAAGTTCTACTGCCTTATCCCAGGCTTCTTTCTTCGGTGTCTTAAAATGCCAGATCATACCTTCCATGATCTGTTTTCCGATCGTCATGGTCGGATCAAGACTTGTCATCGGATCCTGGAATACCATGGCAATTCTTTTTCCATTGATATGGCGTCTGATCCACTTTTTATCTTTTGTTAAAATGTCTACCGTCTGCGGCGTTCCATCCGCATGATGATAGGAAAATTCTATGGTACCGCCTGTTACTTTCGCATTGGATGCCAAAATACCCATGGCAGCTTTCATTGTTACGGATTTACCGGAGCCGGACTCACCAACGATCGCAACTGTCTCGCCCTTCATCAAGTCAATATTGACTCCACGGATAGCGTGCACGCTTCCTGCAGTCGTCTGAAACGTAATATCCAGGTCCCGTATTTTTAAAATCTGTTCTTTTGTCTCTGACATATACGAATCCCCTTTCTTACATTTCTTTCAGCTTCGGATCTAATGCTTCACGTAAACCATCTGCTACAAGGTTAAAGCTTAACATCAAAAGAGCCATTACAACGATCGGCGGAATGATCTGGTACGGATGTGTGGTAAAACTGTTAAATCCTTCGGAGATCAGTGAACCAAGTGAACACTGCGGCACCGGAATACCAAGACCTACGAAACTTAAGAACGCCTCGGTAAAGATCGCCGTCGGGATGGAGAACATTACCTGTGTAATGATCGGTCCAATGATATTTGGCAGAACTTCTTTAAAGATAATAAAGAAATTTCCTGCTCCAAGTGTCCGTGATGCAAGTACAAATTCCTGCTCCTTTAATTTGAGCATCTCAGCTCTTGCGATACGGCTCATGCCGACCCACTCTGTCAGCATCAATGCAAAAATGATGGTAAGCATACCCGGCTGCAGTACTAATAATAAAAGAGTTACGATAACAAGACGCGGAATACCGTTCGCGACCTCCAGAAACCGCTGCATGAACATATCGACTTTCCCGCCAAAATATCCGGAGATCAGTCCATAGCTCATACCGATCACCATATCGATGATAGCGGCTGCTACGGCGATAATCAGGGAAACGCGTGCACCGGACCAGGTACGTGTCCAGATATCACGTCCGAAGTTATCACTTCCGAACCAGTAGTAAAGATCATCTAAGCCTTTTTCTTCATAGTAATTGATCTTTTTTGTTCCGGTCGTTGTCTTCATGCCTTCACTGCCATCGAAGATACCAAGTTTTTCCAGACCTTTTACCCTCGGTGCAAAGTTCTTCTGTGTCAGTGACTGTTCGGAGTAACTGAAATCATTCATCCCCGGGCCAATAATTGCAAATACCGTAATGATAATGATCAGGATCAGACCGATCACTGCACTGATTTTTTTGAAATAGCGGATCAATACGTCTTTCCAGAAACTCTGTGCTGCAAAGTTGTCATCTAACGCAAGTTCGCCATCCGTATGTTTAAATTTAAAATCCGCCTCGACCGGTATGTAGCCGGCAGCATCATTTCCCACATTCATGGTATTTTCCTGTGACACCATATCAGTCTCCTTTCTTTGCCAGACGAATTCTCGGGTCAATGATTCCGTAAAGGATATCTACCACAAGCATGATGGCAATGTACATTGCAGAATAAATAAAGCTTAATGCGATAACCACGTTGTAGTCGTTCGACTGAATGGCATTTACCAGAAGACTTCCGACACCCGGTATTGCAAATATTTTTTCAACAACCAGAGAACCGGTCATCAGATCGACAATCAGCGGTGCAAGCACGGTGATGATCGGGATCAGTGCATTTCGCAGCGCATGTTTAAAAATCAGCGCTGAACCCGAAATTCCTTTGCTCTCCGCAAGCAGCATATAATCGCTGCCGAGTACCTCAAGCATTTCACTTCGTGTAAAACGCGCAATCGACGCCATCGTAAACATCGAAAGTGAGATACTTGGCAGCACGCTCGATCCGAAAATATCGCTCTCCGAAAACAGCATCGGGAACCACCCTAATTTAAAACCAAAGTTATAGCTGAGTGCCAGCGCAAATACATACGACGGTACCGACACACCGATAACCGAAATGATCGTTGCCAGTGAGTCCCATATCGTATCATGCTTTAACGCCGCAAGAAGCCCTAGCAGAAGCCCGACCACGGCACCAATTAACACCGCATATCCTCCGATACTGATGGAGATCGGAAGTCTTGTTTTTATCAACTGGGAAATTGGTGTATTTTTTGAGATATTGTAACTTACGCCAAGATCTCCTTTTAACATATTGCCTACATATTTCACAAACTGTACCGGCAGCGGCTGATCCAGTCCATATTTCGTATACAGTGCTGCTCTCTGGTCTGCATTTAACTTTTCATCGTTGAATGGAGAACCCGGCATCAGCTGCATTAAAATAAACAGAACGAGCAAAATTGCAAGCAACGTAAACAGAGACGTAAAAATTCTCTTAAGTGCATATTTTTTCACGTTCTAATCCTCCTTTAGTTTTGCGGAGCAAAATGCGACTGCCTTTGCAGGAGCAGAGGATTTTCCTCCTTTAGTTTTGCGGAGCAAAATGCCTGCTATGCATGCTATGCTCAATAGCTTGCATAGCATGTGCCTCTTGCAGGAGCAGAGGATTTTCCTCCTTTAGTTTTGCGTTCACGACATAGGAAATTCCTGCCTCATTTCCTATAGCGTCAACAATATGATGAAATTGCCGCACCAAAGTTTTGCACTTTAGTGCGGCTATATTCATTTTCCTGTAAAACAGGATTATGACTGTTTTAATACTTTTTTCTATTCGGTCTTTACAACATCTTTGTATACACGGTTGATAGCTACCGGATGATACTCAACGCCTGTTACTTTAGAAGAAAGCATCTCTGCGTTGCACTGTGTGTAAAGCGGATAAATAACTGCCTCATCCATAACAATCTTCTCAGCATCGTAGAGTCTTGCCCAGCGTCCCTCTGCATCTGTGCAAAGATCACCGGTTGTACACTCATCAATGATTGCATCGTAATCTGCGTTGCTCCACAGACCGTAGTTGTTAGAGTTATCTGTTACCCACATTCCAAGATATGTCATTGGATCTGCGTAGTCCGGTCCCCAACGTGTTAAACCTAACTGGAAGTTACCGTTCTGCATGTCTTCCACACGCTGTTTCTTCGGCTCAACAACCAGGTTTACGGTCAGTCCCGGAAGAGCTGTCTCCCACTGCTCTTTTAATACCTGCGCTACTTTCTGAGGTGCGTCATCTGCATCTACTACCATGTCTAAAGTGATCTCAGATTCACCAAGTTCCTCTAAACCTTTTGCCCAGTAATCTGCTGCTTTTTCTGTATCATATACACATACATCAGAGAATTTCGTCTGATCTTCGGAGAAGTCAGATCCGTCAGGACCTGCTGCAAACTGCATCGGAACTGCTGTGTATGTAGAAGCAGAACCATCTTTTAATACATCTGCTGTGATGGAATCACGGTCGATTGCCATTGTCATTGCAAGACGTACATTTAAGTTTGCGAGTTCAGGTACTGCGCTGATGTTAGGGCTGACGTACCATAAGTAGCCTGCACCAACGGTTGTGAATTCAGGATCATCTTTTACCTGGTCAACCTGCTCACCGTTTACTAATGTTGTATCCAGTGCGCCTGTCTGGTAGTTCATTAATGCCTGCTGTGAATCCTGGATTACCTGATAGTTTAATCCGGAAAGTTTTACTCTGTCTGTATCATAGTAGTCTGCATTTTTTGTTAAATGGAATGCAGTTGCTGCCGGCTGATAAGAATCTAATACAAATGCACCGTTTGATAATACTGTCTCAGGACTTGTTGCAAATGTATCTCCACAGGATGTAAAGAATTCCTCATTTACCGGATAAAAAGTCGGGAAATACATCAGAGAAGTGAAATAGCTGACTGGTACATTCAGTTCAACCTGAAGTGTATTGTCGTCTACTGCTGTCACACCAAGTTCACTCTTGTCTTTCTCACCTGCGATGATCTCTGCTGCATTTTTAATCTGACCGATATCGCTTAACATATATGCATACTCAGATGCGACATCCGGATCAACAGCTCTCTGCCATCCGAATACGAAATCTGCTGCGGTAACCGGTGTGCCGTTGCTCCATTTTGCATCGGTACGAAGATGGAATGTATAAGTTAAACCATCGTCTGATAAATCATAGCTTTCTGCGATTGCCGGAACTGCCTGTCCGTCTGCATCCATCTGCATCAGACCGTCGGTGTAATCAGCGATTACCTCAAAGGATGTTCCGTCGGTAGCCTGCTGCGGATCGAGTGACTCGACCGGAGTTTCAAGCATAACATTCATGTCTGATGCGCTTGCTGCGGCATCTGTTCCTGCAGCATCACCTGCTGCACTGCCTGTCTCTGTGCCTGTGGTCGTTCCCTGTGTTGCAGAAGAACTGTTTCCACCACAGCCTGCAAGACCAAGCATCATTGTTCCGGCCATCAACATAGCCAAAACTGCTTTGGTTTTTTTCATAATAGTAATCCTCCTTGTTTTGCGGAGCAAAATGTCTGCTATGCCTGCATAGCATGTGCCTCTTGCAGGAGCAGAGGATTTTCCTCCTTGTTTTTGCGAAGCAAAAATCCGAGTCCTCTGACGAGGAGAGGATTTTCCTCCTTAATAAAAATGCGCAAAGATGGCTCTTTTTCTCTGCGCCCCTTTACGCTGATAACACTTTATCACATTGCATTGTAAAATGCAAGTATTATGTTATACATTTTGTACTTTTGTACTAATTTTTTCTAAAAACAGGCAAATTCACACACAAAAAAATAGGCGAAATACCTTTTCATGTATTTCACCCATAACTTTTTTAATCTTCCTCATGTTCCCTGCATCAATATTTTAAATATTTTTGTAAGAATTATTTTGTAAGGTCTTTTATAACTTCCCCTGCAAGGATCAGACCTGCCACAGACGGTACAAATGCGATACTTCCCGGAATATCACGGCGTTCTGTACATTTATGGACTGTTCCAGGCGGGCAGACACAATGTGAACGGCAGCTGATACTCATATCTTCGATCGGTCTTGTCGGCTGTTCCTTAGAATATACAACTTTTAATTTTTTGACGCCACGTTTTTTTAACTCACGGCGCATGACACGGGCAAGCGGACAGACTGTCGTCTTATAAATATCTGCTACTTCAAATTTGGTCGGATCTAATTTATTGCCGGCTCCCATACAGCTGATCACCGGTACGTTACACTCTTTTGCCCGCATGATGATCTCTAATTTGGCTGTAACTGTGTCTACTGCATCCACGACATAATCATATTCGGAAAAATCAAACTCATGTGCATTTTCCGGCAGATAAAAACATTTTCTTGCTTCCACCTTCGCATCCGGATTGATCTCTAAGATGCGCTCTGTCATCACATCAACTTTATATTTTCCAACTGTCTTTCTGGTTGCAATGATCTGACGGTTGATATTGGTCAGGCAGACCTTGTCGTCATCCACGATCACAAAAGATCCGACTCCGCTTCTTACAAGTGCCTCCACAACATAGCCGCCAACTCCGCCGATCCCAAAGACCGCAACTTTCGCATTGGCAAGCCGTTCCATATTATCCGCCCCAAGTAATAACTGGGTTCTCGAAAATTGATTTAACATATCCTGTATATCTCCTGTTATCTCTATTGCTATTTCACTATAGTGTCTCATTCATACTTCCCATACGGTATCCACCAAGATCAAGTGTCACATAGGAAAATCCCAGTTGTTTCAGGTAAGAATAAATCTTTTCCCGGTTTTCTCCGGAAACCAGTCTCTCAATCTCATCCGGCAGCACTTCAATACGCGCAATATCCCCATGGATTCTTACGCGCACCTGATGAAATCCCAGATCAAGCAATAACTGTTCTGCCTTATCTACCATACCAAGTTTTTCTTCAGAGATCGTCTCTCCATAAACAAACCGGGAGGAAAGGCACGCAAATGACTGCTTGTCCCATGTCGGCAATCCCATTTCTTTGGAAAGTGTGCGGATCTCTTTTTTATTCAGTAAGGCCTCTCTGAGCGGACTTTTGATTCCAAGTTCTGCTACGGCTACAAGTCCCGGACGATAATCGCCGTTATCATCCATATTCGAACCCTCTGCTACGGCATTGATCTGATATTCATTTGCGATTTCAAGTATTTTTTCAAACAGCTCATGCTTGCAAAGGTAACAGCGGTTCTTCGGATTCTGCCGGAATCCCTCGATATCAAGTTCTTCTGACTTGCACACGATATGTCTGATTCCCTGTTCCTTGCAAAACTGCTTTGCCTCCTCTAACTCCCTTTTCGGAAAAGAACAGGAGGATGCGGTAACTGCGATCACATGATCTGCACCAAGTGTTTCTTTAGCAGCGGCAAGCAGAAATGTAGAATCCACTCCGCTGGAAAATGCAACGGCAACACTGCCCAATGATTTTAAATATTCCTGTAAATTTTTATATTTTTCCTGTACTGACTGCATAACAATCCTTCTTCTTACTGCCTTTTTATAAAAACTATATTTTTCCATTAATTCCTAGTTTTCTCATAGGTTCTATGTATTTTAACATGATATGATGTGAGTGTCAAAAGATATGACAAAACGGACGTCAAATGCTTCTGCATCCAGCGCCCGCTTCCGTCTAATCCAGTCTTACCACTGCATAATCACCCATAGCATGATTGACATAAAAGATCACATATACTTTTCCATCATGCATGTAAGATTCTCCTGTTGTCTCATCTGTTCCATAATCCTCCGGATCGCCATCAAAATGAGCAAGGCTTGCTGCAAGTGATTCCTCTGTCGGTTCCATCCAGATAAAATTAAATTCCAAAATATCCTTCATTGTGATTTCTGCAGAAGGATTTCCATCTGCATCCAGTACCGTATACCCCTGCGCGCTGCCTCCATCCTCTTTCCCGGCAAATAAAATTTTTGCTGTCTGATCCGGATCGGCAAAATCAGAAAATGTCATTTTTTCGCCGGTCTTCATGTTAATGTTAACGGATGTAAGTGCTGCGGACGGATGTGCCGCTCCCTCATAATTATAATAACCCTGACAGGTCAATGACAATATATCCTGCGTCTGTTCCTGTACGGTGTAGGTAAGCATTACAGAATCGTTTGCGCCAAGGCTCATCTCCTCTGTATCTCCTGTCATTTCCCCGGCAGCCTCTTTCGCAGTAGTTTCAAAGTAGTTATTCCATTCTTCCTGCTTGTCGGTATTACTCCATCCTGTGATCTTCGGGTAAGAAATATCAACCAGCTCTGTTTTTTTATAACTTACCATCTCTACCTGATAATCACTCTGTGCTTCCTGTTCTGCTTCTGTCCCATCGGCAATGTCTGTTGTTTCTGCCCGCTGTGTATCTCCAGAAGATTCTGTGTCATCTGCCTGTGCATCATTCTGTACCGTGCTTTCACTCGTTTCCTGACGGTCTGCGCTATTGTCCGCACCGGTACTCTTATTTTCACCACAGCCTGCTGCAAACATCAATGACAGTGACAATGCTACAATCAATATAAAGTTTCTTTTTTTCATGCAAATTTCCTTTCCTCTGCAGACAGACTAATCTGCCATCCTCTACTGCTCTAAAAATTTTACAATATCCTCTGGTTTCTCTGCAAAATGTGTTGCTCCATGTTCGATCAGAAACTCCTTATCACGGAATCCCCAGAGTACCGAGATACATGGCAGTCCGGAATTTTTTGCTGTCATGACATCCACATCTGAATCCCCGATATAGACGGCTGTATCAGCAGATTTACCCAGTTCTTCCAGTGCAGTTTTTACCATATCCGGTGCCGGTTTTCTCGCCACACCTTCGCGTTCTCCGATCGCAGCCTGCACGATTCCTTCAAAATAAATTTCATTCAATTCTTTGACGGCAAAATCAATCTTATTAGAAACGATCGCAAGGGCATAACCTTTTTCTTTTAATTCACGAAGCAGCGGAACCACACCATCATAGGCTCTGGTTTTGTCATTACAGTGCTCTCCATAATATTTTTTAAATATGGAAAATGTTTCTTCAAATTTTGGATTATCAAATCCTCCCGGAACGGAAAGTTCCATCAGACGACGCACACCGTTTCCAACGAATGAACGCACTTCACCGATCGTGCGCTCCGGCATCTGCATCGTGCGCAGTGCATGATTGGTGGCATCCGCCAAATCCTCTAACGTATTCAATAAAGTTCCATCCAGGTCAAAAACGACTGTTTCATACTTTTTCATAATGAACCTCATTTCCAGACAGCTTATATTTCACACTGCCATTATCTTCCTGATATTGACTCTTACGGTTTCCGCAGGCACCTGTTTGTAATCTTCTAATTAGCACTCACGTTTCCCGCAGGCATCTGTTTGTGATCTTCTAATTAACACTCACGTTTCCGGCAAGCACCTGTTTGTAATCTTCATAATTTTTTGCCAGAAGCGCAGGTGTGTCAAGCCCATACGGACATCTGCTCTTACACTTATTGCAATGTAAACAGTTTTCAATTTTCTTCATCTTAGCCTGAACCTCAGGTGTGAGCTGCAGCGCTGACGGGGAACGACGGAGCAGTAATGACATGCGGGCACAGTTGTTGATCTCGATACCCGCCGGACACGGCATACAATAACCACATCCGCGGCAGAAATCTCCCGCAAGTTCTTTTCTGTCATGCTCGATCAGTGCACGGATCTCATCGGTCATAGCTGGCGGATTGTCAATATAAGAAATAAATTCGTCCAGCTCTTTTTCTCTCTGCACGCCCCAGATCGGCAGTACATTTTCATACTGCGCTTCAAATGCATAGGCTGCTGCCGAATTTGTGATCAGTCCACCGGAAAGTGCCTTCATCGCAATAAAGCCCATATTTGCCTTTTTGCATTTTTCCACCAGGGCAATATCTTTATCTGTTGCCAGATAGCAGAACGGGAACTGTAATGTCTCGTACAATCCGGATTCGATCGCTTCCTCGGCAACTGCAAGTCTGTGGTTTGTAATACCGATATGACGGATCTTTCCCTGTGCTTTTGCTTCGAGCATTGCTTCATAAAGTCCTGTTCCATCCCCCGGTTTCGGGCAGAAAGACGGATTGTGGAACTGATAAATATCAATGTAATCCGTTCTTAAATTATGCAAAGAAATGCCCAGCTGCTCCCAGAATTCGTCTGCATTATTTGCCGCTGTTTTCGTTGCAATATAAACTTTCTCACGCATTCCATCAAATGCTTCACCTAACTTTTCCTCGCTGTCCGTGTAGAAACGCGCTGTGTCAAAAAATGTAATGCCCGCTTCATACGCTTTTCTCGCCAGTTTTACCGCATCCTCCGTACTGACTCTCTGGATCGGTAACGCACCGAATCCATTTTTATTTACTTTGATCCCTGTACTTCCTAGTACTACCGCTTCCATAACTCTTATTGTTTTCCTCCTTAAATCGTATTTTAACCACTATTTGCTCCCAGCCTCATCTATGCATTCTATTGTTTTAGATATGGGAAAAATAACTCACTCTTATTTCGCTTATCAAACATATTGTTATACTGCAGTATCTCATAGTTTTTCAACCATCTGGCATCCTCACCGGCCGCATCCTCCACATGCAAAAATCTGCCCTGTGATTTTGAATAAAAACCTCTGGAATTGACTGCCGGAATTTCTTCCATCATGTCTGCTAAAAACTGGTTATATGCCGGAAGCGTAATGCCCGCACGCTCTAATGCCAATGTAGACAAATAATTAAGACTTGTCAACTCAACATTTTCTTTTTCGCTGTCATAATTTGTCCAGATGAAAAATGGTACTGTATAGAGATTTTCAAGTTCCGACAGCGTCAGTCCCCCCAGACCTTTTCCATTCAGATACGGATAAAAGCTGGATGATAAACTTGGCTGATGATCTCCGAAAAAGACGATCTCCACCGGATCATCCACTTTTTCAAAATAGGAGATCAGATACTCTAATGCAGAATCACTCTCATGAATCAATGACAGATACTGATTCACATCCGGATAATTGATACCGAGCATCCGTGCCTTTTCATCAAAATTATCATATTTTTCCGTATAACCACCATGATTCTGCATGGAAATACTCATGATAAATAAATCTTCATTGGACTTTTTGCTCTCATAACGGTCAACGATCTTTTCATACAGTTCCTGATCTGTAATATAATCACGTAAGATCTTGGTCTGGTCAAAATCATCTATAAAGTGTGACTCATCAAATCCCATATTCGGATATACAATATTCCTGCTCCATCCGGTCTCATAATAAGGATGCATTGCCACACAGGTATATCCGATATTTTTCAGATCTGACACCAGCGACGTCGGCGTATCGGTAATGTACTGCTGATAGACAACCGAACCGCTCGGAAGAAATGCCATGGAGTTGCCGGTTAAAAATTCCCACTCCGAGTTCGGTGTCTTAGCACCAAATACTGAAGAAAGCGCGTGTCCCTTGATCGTATTATCTTCCAGAGAATCATAAAACGGCGTCAGATCGATATTCGTTGAGAAATTACCCACCACGCTTAAATCCGCATAAGACTCACTCATAACAACAATGATCGTCGGCTTCTTTTCTTTCCCCCAATTATCGGTATCCGTCTCTTTTGCATACTGTTTTTCCAGTTCCTGCACTGCCTCTTTCGAATATCCCTCCGGCTCCGCAATAAAGCAGTCACGGATACTTAACACAAAGTTTAAGATGTAACCGTTTCTATAACTTCCCTTTTGTTCCCATGTTTCTGTCACTACAGTCTGCGTATGTTTTCCTATATATACACAGCAAAGCACGGCAAGTGAAATACAGACGATCGACATTGGAATCCTTTTTTTGAAGGAAACATGCAATTTCCGGATCAGTGCAACATACAGCGTGGAAAGAAGTATCACATACCCTGCCCTTGCATCCATGACAAATTCATAATTGCCTGCCACGGATAGTCCTGTCTGAATGGACTTTAAATCACTGAAAATAAATTCATTTCCCCGAAACAAATATACAAAATAGTTGATCCCTGCAAAGGATAAAAGCACAATGTGCGAAATCAGGCAGGTTAAGCCTGTATTATTCGTAAATACCTGGACGACCAGAAAAACTACCATACAGCATAATACGTTTAACAGCATTTTGTTATCTGAAATCTTAGCTCTCAGTTCTGCATCCAAAAGCAGGTACTGGATATGATAAGCCGTAAAAATACCGCCGCTTCCCAGCATAAGCGCACTCCACAGCCATGACAGTTTTTCATTTAATTCAATCTTTAAGCTCTTGATTCCAAAATAAAGTACTCCAAAACCAAGCAGCACCCATATCGGAAATCGAATGACTGCAAACAGCACTGCTGCAAACACCATTGCAACTGCAAGCCGGATCAGATTCTCTTTTTCAAAATATAACTTTATCTTCATGGTTTCCTCATAATTCAATCTCTCATAGTCTCTTTTTCAACAAAGTTATTCTATCATTACATACAGATTTGTCAATTTTGTGAAGATTAAACTTTTCTTAGTTTTTTCTTTGATTTTTATTCTTCTGATATTACAGATCCCGGTAAATATTGGGTTTCAATATCAATAAAATACCCCCTGAGCAGATTTATATCATGCCTGCAAAGGAGGTATTTTCCATATTATTTTGTCCGCTTTTTAAAGAAATCATCGATTGCTGCATGCAGTTTCTGTGCATCCATGCTCTTTAACAGATAACCGTCCGGCTTTAATGACATCACGTTCATGACTGTCTGCGCATCATTTTTTCCCGTCAGGAAAATGATCGGAATATTCTGAAATTCTGCATCTTCACGTATCATCTGCATAAACTGCCTGCCGTCGACGATCGGCATTTCATAGTCTAATAAGATCAGATCCGGTATATTTAAGGCAAGGTATTTGATCGCCATTTCGCTGGAATTGACCGGGATCACCTGATATTTATCTTCTAACAGTGTCTTAATATTTCGAAGTATTACCCCCGAATCATCAACTGCTAAAATCGTTCTTTTTTTCATCCTGTAATATTCATTGACCTGCCGTTTGATGTTTTCCACCATCTCCACAACATTGATCGGTCTTATAAAGATATCGGTAAACATCTGTTTTGGAAGTGTTTCCCAGAGTTTTTCAAGTTCCTCCACGTTTCCCATAACAAATACAGGCGTTTTATGCTTGATCGCATGATCGACAATTACCTTGACACCTACCGCCTTTTTCAAAAGTTCTGCACTTGTACAGATCAAATAGCCCTGTGGCTGTTCTTTTGTGGTAAGCGTTGTTGCCATTGCGATATTTACTACCTTTGCTTTAACCTTTTCTTTTTCAAATGTACTCTCAAATGACTTCGTCAGATAACTCTGTTCTTCCATCAAAATAAGAAATTCTCTTTTGTCCTCAAGCATAATAAACCTCCTTTAGTCCCGCAATAACTCCGTCATGGTATCTGTCAATTCCATAATCTCTTCCATCGATACATCCGCCACATATACACGCAGCTGATCCATGGATTCTCTTAAACATTCCGGGATCTGATATTCTTCAAGCTGCTGCATGATCAGATCCACTCCGTCAAGATCAAATTGTTCTATGCATTGATGAATCTGCTGTAACGCATCGATCCACTCACCATCCGAAACTTCTTTTTTGGCAGCTTCCTCCTTATCTGCATAAGGACGGAGTATCGTTTTAAAACCACGGTACATCGTAAGCAGATCCGGTGTTTTTTCCTCAAGCACTGATGTGTCTGCCTGCTTACCACAACTTTCAAGTTCCTTTGCCGCCTCTGATAACGTTACTGCACCGATCAGAAGTGCGGAACTCTTTAACGCATGTACTTCAATGACATAATCATTGATCAGACCTTCTTTCAGGCACTGTTCGATCTTATTTGCCTTGCTGTCGATCGTACGGTAAAAAATCTGGATCGTTTTCATAAGGGCTGCTTTTGAACCACAACGTTTTACCCCCTCTTCAAACGAAAATCCGTCTGTTACTTCCTGTGATCTTTCTGTCTCTGCCGCAGCATCCAGATCATCCTCTGTAATAAGTTCTTTTGCCTCTTCCTTAGAAATCTCGTGTATAAGCTCTTTCGGAAGCCATAACTTTAACTGATTACAGATCCGTGTAAACTCAATCGGTTTTGCAACAAAACCATTCATCCCCACATTCAAAAATTCTTTTCTCGCATCTACCATTGCATTTGCAGTGAGTGCAATGATCGGCACTTCTTTTCGTTTTTCATCCGGCAATGCACGAATCTCTTTTGTAGCTTCTATTCCATCCATAACCGGCATCATATGATCCATCAATACCAGATCATATTGATCCTGCCGAACCATCTTAACTGCCTGCATACCATTTTCCGCGGTATCTATCTGCATCTGAAGCGGCTTTAAAAGCTCCTGCGCAACCACAAGATTCAGATCATTATCATCTACAAGCAAAATATGAGCTTCCGGCGCAATAAACAGATTCTCTGCTTCTTTTTCGATCACACTCTCCTTCTGCTGCTCGTAATTAACAGCAGACATTGGTGTCGCATCAACAATGGTCTGTTCTATCGTAAAGTAAAACTTACTTCCCTTGCCATATTCGCTTTCTACTTCAATGACTCCTCCCATCATATTGACTAAATTCTGGGAAATTGTCAAGCCCAGTCCGGTTCCTTCCACATAACGGTTTCTGTCCATCTCCACGCGCTGAAACGCATCGAACAGAATTTTCTGATCTTCCTTGCGGATTCCGATTCCGGTATCTGCCACCTCATAATAAAGCATTACTTTATCCGTATTTTTCTGTCTGACATGCACGGAAAAGCGGACGCTGCCTTTCTCTGTATATTTAATGGCGTTATTCACCAGGTTTATGATGACCTGACGGATACGCCCCATATCCCCTTTCAGCTTACATGGAATATCCTGATCAATATCATAGATCAGTTCCAGACCGGAATGTCCGATCCTGTTTTCCATACTGATCCTCAGATCATGAAACAATGAACATGTATCATACGGTTCATCAAACAGCTGCATTTTACCGGCTTCCATCTTTGAACAATCCAGCACATCATTGATGATTGTAAGAAGCACACGCCCGGAACTCTGAATATTCAACAGATATTCCTGCTCCTTCGGTGAATGCCGGGAACGCAGTAAAATCTCTGTAATTCCCACAATAGAGTTCATCGGCGTACGTATCTCATGTGACATATTCGAAACGAAGTTGGTTTTGGCACGGTTGGCATCTTCCGTCTGTAATACAAGACGCTTCATCAGATGGTTCTGCTCTATGATCTTTGTCACATCAACAATCGTCATCATATATCCCTGTATCAGTTCATTGTCCTTTAACACTGTTTCTTCCACCTGATAATGCCGGTCTTTCCAGTCAAAAAAATCCTGACTGCCCTGAATAAATGCATATATCTTATCATCCGTGCAATATCCCTGTTCCTTATTTATAGAAGTAATAATTTTATCCGCCATCGAATTTAAAAAAAGGAAACGGTGATCCGCATCTGTTACAATGACAGCTTCTTTCAGATTATCAATAATATAATTTTTTGCATTTTTAACAGGATCAAACAAGCCGTATTTTACAACGGCAATGCTCATAAAGATACAGGACAACAGAATTCCAAGAGGTGTTGGATCATCTCCTTTTAGAATTTTTAAAATGCGCAGAGACAACAGGAGCATTGGTGAAAGCATCGCTGCGATCATAAGGAAATGGATTTTTCCTTTATTGGGCATACTTCTCTGAGAGCAGTAGGAAGAGATGATGATGCCGATCGTGGTCATGATTTCTGCCAGTAAGAAAGCCATATAGACATAGTACATTGGTGCTGGAGAGATTTCCAACGTATATCCGTTCAGGTTTGCCTTCGAAGGAGCCAGCCAGTAATCTTTATAGTATAGATGATGATAATCAACGGTTGCGATCATAACATAAAATCCCATGTTTACCACAAGAAGCAGATGAATCGCCCACTGAGGGATTTTTATATTTTTCCAGCGTATCATAAACATGAGAGCACAGAAATTACCAAAACATTTTCCCAGGTATTCCATTTTTCCGATCACGACCATAGTTTCTTTCTGACCGCCCACAATGTAAATGCTTTTTGCCACAAGTGTCACCAGACAACAGGCAATCGTTAAAATAAGCTCCCCTTTATAGTTTGTATCTTCTTTCCGGAAAACGATCACCAGTAAAGCAAAAGCCACAAGGACACCAAATATGTGAAGTGCCAGCCATTCAATCGCAAATGTCATAACTTACGCTCCCCCTTTTGCTCCTGCACATAACTAGTACATTTTTACCATTATACCATGTCCTGGTGGGTTTGATAACTGGTTTTTCGTAAATTTTAGTTGACTTTAATTTTCAACATCTGCTGCCAAAGCTGCCCGCACTCTCTTTTTTTCAAATCCGGCTGCTTTTCAAACGTACATGATGGATTCCTTTTACGAAACTCATTTGATTTTCCTCCTTATCTTCCCTGATACCCACAGCCTTCTCTTCCCGGCATATCTTCACTTTTCACATAGCGGGCATTGAACTCCATATTGATCTCTCGCAGTTCTTTTTTCCCGTCGATGTAATCCTGATACATTTCCACGAGTCCTGACATACAGCTGTCGCAGGCTGCATCTATGTTTCCTAATGATTCTGCCACGATCTTTTCACGTTCTTCTTTTGTTGTCTCTGAAATTAAATATCCCATTGTCATTCTCTCCTTTTTCAAGTACCATGATCGCATTGGAATTTCTTACGGTGGAAAGCCTGTGTGCGATCGTTGTCTTTCCGGCACCCGTTGATCCGACAAAAGCGATCTTCTGTCCCGGTTTTGCAAACAATGATATTCCGTTCAGCACCGTTTTCTCCGGTACATAGCCGAACACGACATCATGGAAACGCATATCTCCCTTTAACAGTGTCAGTTCTCCTGATGACAGTTTCCACGCATAAGGCAAAAATAAACCTCTTAACTCTTTCGGCTTTACGATTTTGTATACCTGAACGCAACTTAATTCGTAAATAAATGCAAAATATCTATAAAGGTAGCCAATCCAATATATTTCATGCAAGATTCCAAATTTGGTAACCTTGCCTTCTTGCCGAATCGTATACGGGATGCATATTTTTATCCAATATCTTACAGAACTCCTCTCTTGAATTTCCTTTTCGATAAAGTTCCTGATTTGCCCAAATGGAATGTAAATTATCTCTGTAACAGGCTTCATATAACTTGTGAATTCCAGGCTTTTCATGCATCTTTTCATATAAAATAAACTGATTATCTGCAAACTTAGAAAAAAACAAATCCCATTTTGGGAGCTTGTTATTTTTCCTGGAATTCCAAACGGAATCCATCGGCATGAGATTCCAGAGTTCATCATTCATCACAAATGAGTGTGGAATAAAATGATCCAGATCATATTCTTGTGTATTGATTGGTTCACCCTTAAATACATCTATAATTGGCGTAATTTCCATCACCGCGTCCCAAAGCTTTCTTGCATTTTCCAACTTGCGTATTTTTTCATCTGCGGAGGTAAGTTTATATACCAATCCCGGAACTTCCGGATTATTATTCTGCAGCCACCTAACCTTTTCCAACTGAATCCAACCGAGAATGTTTACGGTATTGTCCCGAATCATTTGAAACCAGTCATCTTGAAAGGTAATCACTCTTTTCAGACTTTTACCATCATTAAATGTATAGGGCAATAAGATTTCGGTCTGGCTTAGTTTGTTATAATATTCCATCATTCTTCCGGCACTGCTTTCCAGATTAATCTTCTCGACTCCACGATTTGCAAATCCAGATAAAGCCTTGTAAGGAACATTTTTCGTGAGGTCTTTTTTGTAAGTGCCAAGTTCTTTATCCTCCGAAAACTCCAGCAATTTATTTATGATTTCTACGTCACTTGCATTGTTTGCAAGTCCGCTTAATTTCTGTAATCTTAATACGGCTTTTTCAAGATTATCCTTAATAATTCCTTCCCCATAGATTCCACTTAAGTGGATGTGATACTCAAGAACCGGATACCAGGCATTTGATATCATTTTGTTGATGATTTCATCGTAGGCAGCTTCTTTTTTATTAGCAGATATCAGCTGCACAATTGCTTCGAGCCAATAAAACTTATAGCTGCACGTTGGAGAATTCATCATTTTAGAAAATCCATCTATGTCAAGCTTGTTGTAGTATTTCTTGTCGATGGGTAAATCAGCCAATATCTCACCTTCTCCCTTGATTATCTGTTTCAATTCGTCTTTTAAAATTGTAACTTTTTGTATTACAATTTTAAAATATCATGATGTTGGGGGCAAAACCATAAATAACTTTGCCCCTATTTCTATAGCACCTTGAAAAAGTCATAATTTGTAGTATGTCGCCGGATTTTAGAAGATATATGCCGGGGCTTTCCTGCCTTGTTTTATGCAAGTACCGGATTTTGAGCGTAATGTCCTAAGCCCTTCACATAATTGAAGAGTTTCCGGAAATTCAATGCGGCTATTTTGGAACCGAAAGAGAACTTGCCACGCTGTTTTCCACGGGGCATCTTTTCCAAATAGTAATTCTTTCGAATATTTGACGGAACAGTTTCCACTCCATTACGGAGAATGCAGGTGTATATCAGTTCCATCCGGCTTAGTTTGCGGATGTTGGATTCAATCATCATGGAATCCATTCGTCTGACTTTGCCGCTGATTCCCATCCATTTTAAAATGGAAGCACTTAGATCTTTCACACAGTCATGGTAGAGATCCTTAATTATGAAGGGCATACTGAATTCGAAAATCCAGCATAAGATTTTCAACTATCTCATCATCGGAATAATCAAAAAGCTCTTTGATGATGAGCGCACCAACGATCACATTTACCGGAGTATTCGGTCTGGATGCCTTATCACTGTATAATACAGAAAAGCGCTTTTCATCAATAGCAGGAAATATTTTATCGGCAAAGATTTTTGCCCAGGATTTTTCCCCAGGATTTTTCCCCAGGATTTTTCCTCAGGATTTTTCCTGTGCTTTCTGTTCTCTGGCAGTTAATCCGGAAAAACTATCTGTAAATGACATTTGCTGGTAAGCGTTTTCCTTAAATGACATAGAGAATACCTTCTTTCTTAAGATATCTCTATTATACAGCAAGTAAACTATTTATGCCTATATTTACTACAAAATAGTGCAATCTGTGAATTTCCTTCCTAATCTACCCCTCTGATAAATTTTTCTATCAGTCTGTTTACCTCATCCGGCTGGTCAGCGTTGGAATTATGACCAGCATTCTTTATCCATTTAAGCGGTATACCTTCTCTCTGATGCCATTTTTTATTGTAGCTTTTGGCTGAACCCGCTCTATCCTTTTCGCCACAGATAAGAAGTGCCGGACAACTGATACGATATGGCAGATCTGCTTTGATTGCCTCAGCAAGCATTCTGTACCCAAAGCCGGCAAGCCTTGCATATTCTTTCGGATCTGCATCATAGGACATCATCATCTTCCGCATAAGATTCTGACCATAATCCGTCTCTGCGCACCCTCTTGAACCAGCCCTAAGAAGCGCTTTCCACGGATATATCTTATATAATGGCTCTGCTCTTTCAAGAAGCCATATTTCCATTGCTGTCATATAAGACTTCTGGAGCGGGGCAGAATCAATGGAGATAAAGCCCTTTATCTTATCCGGATATAATTCCATATACATCTGAGCCAGATATCCACCCATAGACTGACCGATAATGATTGGATTATAAATTTCTTCTTTTGCTAAGATTTCATCAAGCCACTCTGCCATGTCAGACAGACTGTAATTATTCGTAAATGGTCTGGATAATGCATGTGATGGTGCATCCCATACAAACACATTCTGTTTCTTCTCAAAATATTCTGTCTGCTTCTCAAAAAGCCTGTGATCTGCTGTAAGTCCCGGCAAAAACACTAACGTAATTTTCTGCTTGTCTATTATATTTACAAAATAATGGATGCAGCCACAGGATGTCTTATAACTGTTTTCTATCATTTTCCGTCCCCTTTCCATAAACCATTTCCCAATGATTTATCATTTCCAGATATTCCTGCTCAAAAACAGTTACATCATAATTTCCTGTTCTGTACCAATGCTTCAGCATCCCTTCTGAAGCATATAGAATTTCTTTATATATACGAACAAATTCTATATCCTTACGGATGAAATCGAGATTCAAAATTGACAAAAGCATTTCCAATGTCGTTTGGGTAACATCCTGTACATACGGTTGGATAGTTGATTGAATATCCGGCTCTGTTTCAAAGTATGAATTTATGGAAAATAAAGACAAAAATGTGTATTTTCTCATCACTGCACACTTAGCCATCAGACCTCGACGCATCATTTCAAAAAAATCATCTGTTTCATATACCTTATATTTACACATGTACTTTTTTGTTAAATCCGCTGCATGATTCCATAAAAAAATATACAGCTCCTGCTTGTTATGAAAATAATGAAACAAAAGTGACTTGGAAATTCCGGCTTCTGCTGCAATTTCTGAGGTTGGTGCCTTTTTATATTGATTCATTGCAAATACTTTATATGCTGCATTCAATATTTGAGATTGTTTTTCTACAGGCAAAGCATAAAATTTATAATTCATAAGCCACCTCCGTTGACCAATTAGGTTAATGCGAGTATACACCCGTTGACCGATTAACGGAAGACCTCATTTGACCATCACTTCAATGACTAGGCTCCTTTACCTGTTTTCTTTTTCCGGCAGACAAGTCATAAGAAGAAAAATTGCTCCCAATACCACGATACTGCCCGCCATAATTAATATCATCTGTGTTGTATTAACTACATTTCCATGAAACTGCGGATTACAGTCTAACGTTTCCCTTATTGCCGTTATCAGCTCCTCTGGAAGCTTCTCACTCTCCATCTCCTCAAATATGCCACGAAGCATATGATTCTTAATAAGTGAAGTTCCATAAGTCCCCGGAAGATATGACAATGCTTTCTGCAATCCAGAGCCCAAATTAGAGATTGGCATATATGCTCCACAGATAAAGCCATAGCCTGCACTGACAATCGTTCCTACTGCTGACATCTGCCCCTGCGTAGTAAGCGGATAGCTTATAATACTTGAAAGTGTACTTCCAAATAGCACCAGAAGAATCTCATCAATAATAATCCAAAGCACATCCACAAAGCTTAAATACCAGCCCATTTTTCCTATGTAAAGAAGTCCGATCACAAGTGCCAGCCCATTTACAAGCAATGAATTCAGCACTGTTGCAAGGAAATATCCAAGATATATCTTTGAGCGACTTATCGGTGAAACATTGAAATCCTTCCGGAAATGCTGATGTAAAAGAGTCCTTATAAACCTTTGCTAAAAATGTTGCATACAATACAATCAAAATAAATGGTGTGATAAGTGCCGAAAAAAACATTCCTTTATCTCTAAAAAATAATTTCCTGTTCCTATTCATAAGAGAAATAACTGCCTTCATTCGTTTTCACCTCCCAGTACCTTGCCTGTTACCGCAAGAAATACATCATCCATTCCGCCCTTTACTACCTCGTAATCTCTAAATATATCCTGATGTTTAACTATAAGCTTTGTTGCTTCAATGTCTATATGAGCATTACTAAGATGCATAATATATGAACCAAGATGCATTAAAACACAAAAAGGACGCAGGATTACTCCCACGCCCCAATTACTATCTGGCTTTATCTGTCCTTACCATTGGCACTTCTTTCGCTGCTTCAACCTTCATATCTGCACCGCCTCTTTACATTCACGTATAAAGACTCTTTCACATGCTTTGTTCGTCCTTTTCAAATATCAGAATCTTCTGCGTAACCTTTTTTGCAATCGGTAATAACGCCAAAAGTCTGTATGCAGATGAAAATAACTCCATGCCACGAAGAATATTATCATCTTTTATTTTATGATACCCTGTTGTCATATTCCCAAGGTCTTCAAAATGATCTGCACCGAAGACAAATTTTGAGCCTGTTTGCTGTATGGATTTTTCTATTCCTTCTTTCTTTACCCATGCCCTTGCCAGACATTCCATAAGAATACAGGCATTATCAAAGTTGTCCTTTATTATTTTTAATATCTTACCGTTTTCTTCTGCTGTCAGATACATTGATAATCCTTCAATGATAAAAAGCATTTTCCCCCGCACTTTTACTTCTTTTGACCATGCAGGGTCAAGTGCAGAAATTCCTATCGTAGAAACACGTCCTGATTCCTCGAAAATCTGATTGCGGATTGCTATCGTTTCTGGCAGGTCCAGATTGTACCAGGTGATTTTACCATTATCCATGCGATAAAATCTCGTATCCAGACCACAGGCAATATTAACCACCGTACAATCAGGATTTTTCTCTATAAAATTCTTTACTAATTCATCAAAAACTATCGTTCTAGCAATTACCCCTTTCCCCATCGTAGAATCCCTAGCCGCTGTAGAAAAATCATAATCAATTTTGTCGACTAATTCTACCGCCTTTGCATCATAGAATTTATTATGTTTACTTTTGGAATATTGGGCTCTGGCATAAAAGCTCTGGAGCATTGTCTCAGCACTGCCACTGATAGTAGGTTTTATTCTTTCACTCATACATTTACCTTTTTTGCAATATAATTAGTTTCGGCTAACTTGATTGTAACACATTTTATGAAAATAAACAATTCAGCCAAATACCCACAGTCATAAGTTGTGTACTTTCTAAGTTGCATTTTATCCTCACAAATCCCGATTGAGAAAACGATAAAGACGGAATGTAAACGTATGGAGCGTTTACGAACTTTAAACAATAATATTTAAATATATTATAATAAAAATCCATGTTCCTTAAATTGGAACATGGATTTTGTGGTAATGGGATAATTAATAATTTATATTTCACATGCCACATCATATGCTGATTTAATAGCATGATCAATATTACTTGGACGTTCTCCAGCACAATCACCAATATAGTGAAGTGGGAGAGGACAATCAGAAAGCTCTGGAAGGTTCTTTCTTGCACCAACAGCCATTACAACAAAGTCTGAAGCAATTTCTTCTGTTGATGTATTGTCGTCTATTGTTTTTTCAACAACTACAGAATCATCTTTGATTTCTGATAATTTTGCAGATGTTACTATTTGAACATTATAATGCTCTAATTCACTCATTAGAGTAGGTAGAACAGTGTTGCTTTCTTCTTTTGCAATCTGGTCCATCATTTCAATAATTGTAACCTTACATCCACGTGAAGCCAGATATTCAGCTGTCTCAACACCTACAAGACCACCACCGATTACAGAAACATTACCGAATACGATTTCTTTCTTGGCAAGCACATCCCATGCACTTGTAACAGTTGGAAGATCTTTGCCAGGAACAGGGATTATTGCGTTGTTTGCACCTGTTGCCACAATTACTTCATCGAATGAATTATAATCCTGTGATGTGAATTCCTGACCAAGCCTGAAAGTAACATCTAATTCAGGAAGTACATTTGCATAATAATTAATACTTCTCATCATTTCTTCTTTTCTTGGAGGTACACTAGCAATAAGTAACTGACCACCAATCTGAAGTGATTTCTCAAAAATGGTTACACTATGACCTCTTAATGCAGCAACACGTGCAGCTTCAAGTCCAGCAATACCAGCACCAATAATAGCTATTTTCTTTGATGATGCTGCAGGAGTTATATGTCGTGTTGCTTCGTAACCGTTTTCAGCATTAAGTACACAACTTAAGAAAGCACGATTCTGAATATTATCTGTACATCCCTTATTGCACATCATACATGTTCTGACATTACAGCAATGTCCATCTGCGCATTTGTTTGCAAAGTCAGGGTCTGTGAGAAGAGAACGACCTAATCCAATGATATCAGCAGAACCATTTGCAATAACTGCTTCGGCAGCTTCTGGTGTAACGATACGGCCTACTACAGATACAGGAATAGATACAAGCTCTTTGATTTTTTTAGAATAAGAAACCATAAATCCGTATGGCTGTGTTCCCATGGCAGGGATTGTATCACCCATATTTCCTGTATGGTTAGCCTGTGCAACATGTAATGTGTCAACACCGCAAGCTTCTAATTCTTTTGCAAAAATGCAAGCCTCATCAAATGGAAGACCACCTTTTCCTCTAAAACTATTTTCTCCAAGAGGAGTAACTATAGGAAGCTTGTAGTCGATAACCATGTCAGGTACGATTGTTTTTAATCTTTTTACAAGTGTTAATGCAAAACGTGTACGATTAGCCAGGGCACCGCCATATTCATCAGTTCTATGATTTAAAATAGGAGAGCAGAGAGAACCAACAAGACGGTCTCCATGTACTTCAATACAATCAACACCAGCTTCGTGTGCTAAGATAGCACAGTTTTCCATATGCTTTATTATTTCATCAAGTTCTTCTGCAGTTACTTCATTTACAAAGTGCTGCATATCATGGTGAAGTTTAGCTCTTGCTTCCTGCATTTTGCCCTGATGGAACATATCGTTTAAAGCTTTAACATTGTAGTCAGGATGGAATAACTGAATTCCAAGCTTTGCACCATTTTCATGACATGCGTCAGCAAGTTTTTTGAAGCTTTGAACCTGCTCAGGTGAATAAAGCTTTGGTGTAGGAGAGAATGTTGGAAGTGGTGCAACATCTCCAATTACTATATATCCGACACCGCCTTTTGCGAGACGCTCGTAAAAACGAAAACTTTGTTCTCCAATAGAACCATCTTTTTCCTCATATCCTGTTGTAAGTGGTGGGAACATAATACGGTTTTTAAACTCGATATTTCCAACTTTTATAGGCTCTAATAATTTCATTGTTCATACTTCCTTTCAAAGTGATTATACTATTTAAGTGGTGTTAAAAACTCTAACATTAATTTGTCTAATTCTGCTCTTGCAAAAGCACTGGCAAAATTGTGGTTAGCGCCTTCAATCGTTTTATAATTGCATTTTCCATTGTAAAGTGACTCATATCTATGGCATGTTGCATCATCTACCAAATCATCTGCAGTTCCTCTTATAAGGAGGACTGGTCCGTTGTATCCTTCTGCTGACGAGAATGGCTCATAATTAAATAAATCATGATTAAAGGATGTTGGGAAAGTGAGTCCCTCAATATCGGCCTTGGTGATTCCCTGAGCTTCCATGGCTTCAGCACGATCCTTACATCCAAACCACATTCCAGCACCTGGACACATAAGCATGAGAGCATAAGGATTAACAATAGGAGCTGCAGTAGCAGCTGCGTATCCTCCCATACTCTGACCAGATAAGATAATCTTATCTGGATTGGCAAAATCTTGTGTTTTAGTCCAGTTTATAATATCCTCGATATCGTGTAGGATACCTGTAAAGGTCATGTCCTCGAATTCACCATCACTTTCACCATTTCCGTATAAATCAAAACGGACACTGGCAAATCCATGTTCAGCTAAGAATCTGGCTGTGTGAGTATAAATACTTTTGTAACCGCTTTTATTCCCTGTAAAGCCATGTACATTTACAATAGCAGGAAATCTTGTGCCATCTTCTGGAATGTTAACTATTCCGCGTAAGATGTGTCCATCACGGTTTGTAATTTCTACTTGTTTTGTCAATTTAAAATACCTCAGTTTCTTATTTATTATTCTGCAGTAGCAGCTTTTCTCTTGTCTGATAAATCCTGTAACATTTCAGCTGTTTTCTCTTTTGTTAGAGGGTATACAAATTTTAATACCAGAACAGCTAATAAATACCCTACAACGTATAAACCTGTATATGTTTTCCAAAGACGTCCTGAGAATGCTTCACTCTGGACAGCTTCATTAACTTGGAATCCAGCAATTGCAAGTGCAAAACTACTCATACTTCCTGATACAGCATTAGCAAGTTTACGGAAGAATGTATATGCTGAGTATACAATTCCTTCATTACGTTTTCCTGTCTGAAGTTCCTGATAATCAATTGCATCATTTACAAGTGCCCAAACTAATACCTGGAAACCACTTACTCCAAGATAGCAAATTCCGTTGATGATAATAAAGAGCATAGGATTTTCAAGTGGGAAGAAGAATAAAATAGCATAAACAACAACTGAGAAAGATGCACTGTACATAATCCATTCTTTCTTTCCAAATTTCTTAGCAACAAATTTTGTGCCTACGAATGCAATAAGTGACCAGAGTACACTTAACATACCTGAAACTGCCATGATGGCAACATTTCCAAAATAATCGCGGAATAAATAAGTATTTAATCCGTTAATCATACCGGCTCCAACAATACCGATAAAGCTTGATAACATAACTCCGAGTAATGCTTTGTTTTTAGTAATATCCTTAATTACCTTGAAGTAGTTAAGCTTTTCTTTTTTCTCAACAACTGGCTCTGTAATAATACGCTCTTTACACCAATGAGATGTAAACATAAGACAGATTAATCCAATAACTGCACAGATTGCTGACATAATAAGGAAATGGCTAGGTACTGGCTGGTTATCTTTATATAAGAATAATGGTCCAGCAATAACGATAACTGTCATAAAAATTGTACCGCCAAGACTTCTGAAACGAGAAAGGTCAGTACGTTGGTTAACATCATCAGTCATTACACTTGAAAGACTACCAAATGGAACGCTGACACATGTGTACATAATTTCGTAAACAATATATGTAATGAACATATAAGCAATACGTGCACCATAAGCGAAATTGCTTACGTTAACAAATCCTAATATACAGAGTACTGCAGTTGGAAAAGCAAAGAATTTAATCCAAGGAATGAATTTTCCTTTTCCTTTGTTTTTGTGGCTATCAACAAGTGCACCAATTAAAGGGTCATTTATAGCATCCCAAAGCTTTGTAATAAGCATAAGGATTCCTACGTGTACTGGATTAACTTTTAATACCAGTGTATAAAAAATAGCAAGATACATGGCACGGAACTGCTCAGTACAGCAACATCCCAAATCGCCAAGAGTGTAACCAATTTTGTCCTTCATGGAAAAAGGTCTTGTTTCTTTCATGATAATTTACCTCTCAAATTTATATTGTTTTGGTAGCTACAATCTTATTATATTGTGGTTATGCTGATATCCATATACAAATATTGCTTGCAAACTACGAAAAATTGATATATTGTATATTTTGACAAAATAAACAAAAAATATAATAGGAAAGTGTGCAAAATAGACATATGAAAAAGCAAGGCTACAAAATGGAATATTTGAAAATATTGGATAGTACCCAGCGAAGCTTTGGGCAAAAGAAGAGCTATACAATTGTATTTATAGCTGGTGGGATAGGGTATATGCACCAGGAGGACGATAATATTGTATGTACTATGGAGGATTTGATATTTATTAAGCCAGGTAATAAAGTGAAGCTTGAATATCGTAAAAATAAGTATCCTCTTGAAGTTTATGTTCTTTATATAGGTGGAGAACTTTTAAGGAAATTGTCAGATGAAGAAACAAGACTTGATGAAGCGTTTGATTTTGTTCCGTATCAAGTTAAGATTGTTCATTCTGAGAGTGAATCGGCTATGCTTATAAAGAATATATCCAAAAAGCTCTATTCGATGAATAATGAGCCACCTAAATTTGCCCGCTCATTATACGAGAAAAGCCTATTAACTATGATTCTTGTACTTGCACTTCGCTCATCTGTTCAGGAGGATGTACAGATTAAGACGAATAAGAAAAAACACGTTGTAATGGATGATATTTTTATTTATATCAGAGAACATTTGACAGAAGATATCTCGTTGGAGCGCTTGGAAAATGAATTTTATGTAAGCCGTTATCATATAGTAAGAGAGTTTAAAAAAATGACAGGTGAGACACCTCATTCATACATTGTAAAGAGCAGACTTGATTTATGCCGCCATTATATAGAGCAGGGGAAAAGTATTCGTGAGGTATATGCGCTTGGTGGATTTGGAGGGTATAATCATTTTTTTAGAGCATTTAAGAAAGAATATGGTGTTACTCCAATGCAATATTACAATAATTTACAGATTGACAGGAATGAAAAGTAATGATTGTGTTTGTAGAATAAAGCAAATAAGCCCGCAATTAAGCGGGCTTAAAATATGAACGAACACATAGGTGGTTTCTAGTATAGCTGTCAATAATTAACTCGACTTTTTGACTGGCAACGTATCAACAATGATTTCTTCCGATACATCAATATCATCAAGATTATATTTCCAATGGAACACAATCGGCTCTTCGTTTATTTCTACAAAATATCTGTAGATACGATTAGTAAGTTCCTCCTTAGATTTAACACGGATGCCTTATACGTTATCCTTTATTTGGTTCGCTTCGTTCTATTAGCCAAAATCAATATTTTTTCATTTTTGGCTAATAGTTGTAGTGGTATTGACGAGAACTTTTCTTTCAGACTTTTTACTAATAGGAATACTCCGTTTAATCCGCAGGATGTCATCTCTGTTTGAGAAATAAAGCCGTCTGGCAGTATTGTCAGCGGCTGGGCGCATCTGCCAGGAATAGTCACAGCAGAAATTTCGTTCCATTGATGCCGGTAGTGCGATGTTCCAGGTAATGTTACTACCTGACAAATTACAACCTAATACGCGAATAATTTGACTTTTAGCAGTGTAAATTGATTAAAAACTGGTGAAAAGATTTCGTCTCCATTCAAACGGCGCCCTCTTTTCCACTCTCCATCTTGAAAACTTCCCTCCTCCATATATAAAAAATCACAATTGCCCTTTTGATCGTTTCTGAAAAAAGGATTTATCTTACATCCGTTTATAATGAGGAAAAAGGTATCTTTTTCTTCTTCCAAGACTAAGCAAACTCCATCTTCTCTCGTGACTTCATCACAAAACATATCTATTTCAAATCCATATTCTTCAAAACTAAGTTTTATTGGTCCGTTCATGTTTTCGGAAATCACCGCCTGAAGTTTGTTTGTGCCGTATCTTTCTACCAAAAGTTCCATCATGCTTTTAAGCGTTTTTGCACAAAACCGATACTCATCAATGTTCTGCGGTTTCTCTAAAAGGGGATCCGTTACATCTATGCCAAACAAAGCTCCCTGAGTATTATTAAATGGTTTCCCCATGTCTTCAAATCCAAAAGGGGCAAAACAGGAAGCATGATGATGTCCAATGGTATAAATTAAACGTGGTGCACAATGGGAATGGATTGCCGTTTCGGGGATTACAAGTTTATTCCCTAATTTTGAATATTCCTCACATACCTGTGTAAAATTGCGAACATAAATGTCCGGAGCAAATACATCTATCGCAGGGGCTGCATATTTCCATACCTCCATCATTTTAGCAATAGGACCGCCGGAAGGATATAAGCCCGCTTCACCTTGTTCCAGCCAGGCATTCACCATAAGAGGTAAATGGTATTCTTTCTTACCGGCTTTTGCAACATACTCCACATAGGAAGCAATATAAAAAGCAGAAAATGTTTCTTCCGCATCTCGTCCAAAAGTATCCTCCCAGGTGTAACCCTTCGCCTTTCCCATATAGTTTGCAAAATCCTCCGGAACCACATCCTCAAATAATTGATCTGCCAAATCAGAGTGCTCTCTTTTTGCTCCCTGAATCCCGGTTTCATTTTCCACCTGAACACCGATTACCGTATGCTCTCTTTCATCTACTATCTTAAGATGCGACATTAATTTTGAGAAAGCTTTCGCATCTGCACGCATACTCTCTTCACAAAGATAAGAAAGGGATGTATATGGTATGTTATAAAAATCCTGGATAAAAACTTTCTTCTCTCCCTTCATAATTTGCGCCCGTTCAAACCGCTTCGTGTCTGTCTTTACCCATTCCGGTGCATAAAGACACTGTGCATTTTTCCATGAGCCAAACCACAAAAAAATGATATGCATATCCCGTTCTCTTGCCTGAAGAATCAGTGCATCTACCAAAGTAAAGTCAAATGTATCTTCCATCAGCTCGAATAATTCCCAGGTAACCGGAAGAAGAACGGTGTTAAGTCCAAGTCTTACTGCAGCATCCCATACGGACTCCATAAACTCTGCAGAGGATGAGCTGGAGTTATGTGTTTCTCCAGCGATTGCGATGAAAGGCTTTCCATCCACTTCAAAAACTGTTTTCTTATCTGCATTGATCTTCATGATTTTTCTCCCAAAGTACTTATATCATCACAAAGAAAGACCGTATCTCCCTCTGTAATACCTACCGTGTTAAAAGCATCTACCCGTACATAATACTGTTGTCCTTTTACCAGTGCTCCAACCCGGTGATTTTTGCATTCTCCCATGACCATCCAGCTATGATAAAGTTTATCCGGGCTATTGCCCCAAAGGATTTGATAGCCTACCACATTTTCTAATGGATTTTCCTGCCCTTTCACATCTATCATCATATCTAGTTCCGATATTCTTTTGATTTTGACTACCGGTTTCTTTGGTCTCTCTCCATTTCCAATTCCAAACACCCGAAAACCGGAAATACTCGGATTCTGTTCATAGGGCACCCTTATCACAGTAAGGCGCAGTTGACGGATCTTTTTGCCCTCTTCCCAAACCAGGAAATCATGAGGCATATCGCCCTCAGTCTTTCTTTTATCCTCCAGCATAAACCAGTTCCTTCCATCCAAAGAACCCTCTAAATACCACGCTGTCACATGATTATTTAGATCAATATAACGCTCTGCATCCGGAGTCTGAATCATTTTCCCTGGACAAGGAATCTCATTCTCCATATCATCAGCAAAGTTAAGCTGGACAGCATGCACATCCATAATGTCGCCTAAGTCCATCTGAATCCATGGCTCATTACAACTATCTGCTTTCCACCATGTCTGTACATTTTCATCCACAGCATAGTTTTCTTCATGACCGGATACACAACCGGATGAACTTACCTTTGCACGGAAACTAAGAAGCATCCATTCCGGATTCTTCCATGGGTTCTCTTTTATGTCATCTACCTTTAGTGGCCAGTCTCCATATCTCTGATTGCAATAGAGCGTTCCTTCCTCATCAAATCCACAAGGCCAGATTCCTACCCGTCTCTCAAAGACATGATTCTTACTTATGCGCATGGTTGCTGTATGCCACCATCTTCCTTCCTTATCCTTCATCGTTGAACCATGTCCCGCTCCGGGCAAAAATCCACCCGGTTTATAAGAAAATGGATTACTCTCTGCTGGTACAAAAGGACCCAACGGAGAATCACCTATGTATACTCCATCTGCATACACATTGATTTCTGCTCCCGGACAAGCATATTGAAGATAATATTTTCTATCATGCTTTGTCATCCATGCACCTTCTATATATGGCAGATTCGCAAAGGTCGTACGTATCATATCATAGTTTTCTTTTGGTATATCTTTTGCCCTTTCCCCACAATCTTCCAAAAATTTGGCAAAGCACACATCAATTTCCGCCTCGCTTCTTGGATTCTCACTGTGATTCTCTCCAAAACGTTCATAACCTCTGCTCCATGGGTTTCCCTTGATTAAATCCTTCTTTTCTCCAATGGGACTCATTGTTTGCGGATCCAGTTCCACGCCCCAGATTGGTGTCCGATTATCACAGCCCCAATAAAAATACATCCGTCCATCATCATCTAAAAACAAATTAGGATCCCAGTATTCCATGGTTCCTTTGATTTCCTCATAAGGTCCATGAATGGGGTCTTTCGTACGATAAAAGCTACATGGAACTCCACGATTTGAAGCCGTAAAATAAAGCCACTCTCCAATTACACGGGCATCAGGTGCATAATCATAAATAGGCAGATTACCCGGCAAGCTATAAGCTTTCCAGCTTACCATATCTTCGGATACCCAAACACTTCCTGTCATGGAGGCAAAAAGATAATACTTTCCTCCATACATAACCATGGAGGGGTCCGCCGCCTCACGATTCACGGTTAACTTAAAATTGTCTCTCGGCTCCTTTTTAAAGGAGTATGCATAAGGGACATTTATGGGATTACAATAATATTTCATCGTACCTCCGTTCTGGCGTAAAATGCTCTCTTCTTTCCGTCAATCCAGGCATCCTCTGTAACCTGTACAGTTTTACTGAAGCAGATTTCATCCGAGGATTTTCCTAGCATCACATCAAATTGTCCTTTTTCAATTTTCCATCTCATATCTTTATCTAAAAATGCGGTTTGAGATGGTTCAATGAAAAATGTAACTGTCCGTTGTTCTCCCGCAGGAATCAGTACCCTCACAAATCCTACCAATTCTTTTACCGGCCTTGTTCTAGACGCAAACCGATCACTGATATAGCATTGCACAATCTCTGTGGCATCTGCATTTGAGACATTCGTAACCTGACAGGATACGGTAATGATTTCATCCGGCTTTACTTCAGGTTTCGAAATTTTCATGTCAGAATAAACAAATTCTCCATAACTAAGTCCATAGCCAAAGCAGTAGCGTGGTTTATGACTTGTCTCCAAATAATTAGCAAATCCTATACTTTCTCCTTGATGACTTGCTGACCCCCAGGGGTGATTGTAGTAAATCGGAATCTGGCCCGCATTTACAGCTACCGAAACCGGAAGCTTTCCACTCGGTGACACCACTCCCAAAAGTATATCCACGATAGCTTTTGCTCCGGCTTCTGCAGGTGCCCATGCTTCTAAGATTGCAGATAAGTTCTTATCCGCCACATCGCTGGAAATAGGTCTTCCGGAAAAATGGATGCCCACAAGCGGTTTACGGAATTGAGCAGCCCTCTCTATAAAAGCTTCCTGACACTTCGGCAAATTAATATAGGTACTGTCAATCCCTTCTCCCATGGATGCCAAAGAACATGTTCCATATTTATCTCCCAATGTAAGAATTACCAAATCTGCTTCTTCCACAAATCTTAAGCCTTCATCCATAAGAGACAAATCCTCTCCCGCCACATGATATCCCCTCGCATATATAAATTGTGTGTCTGGGCAGCGAATCTTTAATTCCTCCAAGAGGGATCTGCATCCCGGCTTCTGTCGCTTCAAGATTGCATCGTATTTCTCCCCTTGATCTAACTGAATATTGGTACCGGGAACTGTTGGAACTTTCTCTCCTGATGTATTCTCAATCCCTGCTACTCCCGCGATGCTATTTGCTACTGCATAGATAGACTCCATCATAGATAAATGAGTATATCCCCCAAAGAACATTCTGGCATTGTCTGCATGTGGCCCAATCACCGCAATTTTTTTATTTCGCATCTGTTCACCGGAAAAAGGCAGGATACCATCGTTCTTAAGAAGAACCATGGATTCCACTGCCGAATCATAGGACAGTTTCCCTTCTTGGTGTACTTTTACAAAGGATTCTTTCAGTTCTTCTCCCTCCATCGCATATGGATGATCAAACAACCCCATGCGATACTTTTCTGTGAGAATACGCAGAACTACGTTGTCCAATGTTTCTGTGGAAAAACGACCTGTCCGAAAAGCTTCATACAGATCTTGTCCATATCCTGCAGGACTTGGCATCTCTATGTCCATACCAGCCTCAAGTGCCATCATACCTGTTTCTGCAAGGTTTTCTCCAATGTGCTGCACCGTATGACTATTTCCAATTCCGCCATAATCACTCACACAGATTCCATCAAATCCCATCTCTTCTCGCAACAGATTCGTAAGCAAGGACTTGGAAACAGACGCGGGCTCATTATCTATAGAACAATAGCACGGCATAATTCCCTTTAGACCACTTTCTGTAATGGAAGCCTGAAATGGTTTACCATAAATTTCTCGAAGAGTGCGTTCCGTAGTATCACTATGTGTTCCATGGATTCCACCCTGAGAATTATGGAAAGCAAGAAAGTGCTTTGCAACACTCTCTGGTCTTCGTCCGTCAACAGAGGTATTTTGAATTCCTTTTGTGTATGCAACTCCCATCGCTGCCGCAAGGGTTGGATCTTCTCCGTAAGTTTCTCCCTGTCTTCCCATTCTGGAATCTCTGGATACATCAAGAACCGGAGCCAAAATATGCGTAATTCCACAAGCTGCTTCCTGCGTTGCAACACACTTTGCAATTTCTTCTTCTAACTTCACGTCAAAGCTTGCGCCTCTCCCAATTCCAGCCGGGAAACTGCTGGCCTCCTGAATAAAAGCTCCGCACAGTCCTTCCATATGGAAAATAGCAGGAATATGATGAGGGCTTTGCTCCATTACCATTTTTTGTACAGTATTAATCCATTTTGCAGCCTCATCCAGCGTTTCCATCCTGCGCATCTCTAAAGTACTGACTTCTCCAATCCCATAAGGAATCTGATTTCTAATCCAGTCCATATCCAGATAGGTCTTGTCAAATGGGAATACGCAGTTGATTTGTGCCATTTTTTCTTCCAAAGACAATTCTTTTAATAACTGTAATGCCCGTTCTTCCGGTGTCATATCATGCTTCTCTCCATTCAAACTCATACGTTCCACTTCCAATCCTTTCCTGTAATTGATTGCATATCACGTCACAATGCGCCCCCACCGGAACTATCACCTGCAAATGATACAATTTCTCCTCCACAGCATCTCTTTCCCACGCCACTTCAATCTGACCGTAGGGACTTTCATGGGTACATTTTGCATAGGATAAATCTCCTCCCACCATTGGTTTCACTTGAAATTCTTTGAATCCCGGCTTTGTACATTCAAGGCCGCAGATGCGTTTGTAAAGAAAATCCCCTACAGCTCCATATGCGTAATGGTTCATAGAGCCCTCATTCATCTGTCCATCCTCTTTAATAATTGCCCACTGCTCCCAGGTCGTGGTAGCCCCTTTTCGAATCTGGTATAACCAGGACGGATTCGTGTCCTGAAGCAATAGTTCATATGCTTCCCCTACAAGTCCTGCATCTGCTAAAGCAAATAAGATGTAGGGTGTTGCGGTAAATCCTGTGGATATGTGCTTTCCATTATCGCAGATTAATTTCCACAGACGATGAGCCATTTTTTGACACAGTTTTTCCTCCCCGAATCCAAAATAAAGAGGTAAAACATACCCTGTTTGGAATTCTTTCTCTTTAGGAAGCACACCTTCCCCATTCATAAATTTCTTCAAATAGGTTGCTGCAATTTTTTCTGATTTCCTGCGATAATCGTTCGCATCCTTTTCCTCTCCCAGACACTCTGCAATTTCAGCCATAAGCCTGCAGGCAAAACTATAATAAGCCGTCCCTGTCCATGTCCCTTTGGAAAGCCAATCCTTGACATTTCCATATGGTGCACACCAATCTCCAAATTGAAACGGCAGTGCAAATATATTTGTGCTTCCATTTTTGATTGCACCAAGTCCTGCCCATCGCCTTACATCCGACAAATATTTTTTCATAACAGGATACATCTCTGTAAGGATTGTTTTATTGCCGAAATTTTTATATAAAGCATACGGAACCATAATGCAACTGTCCCCCCAGCAGCTGGTGGTTATCTTCGGCGTCACACCCTTTCGAAGCGGTACAACAAATGGAATAGCGCCAAGGGCTCCCTGTTCCACCTTCATATCCTTTAGCCACTTTGCAAGAAAACGATTCATATCAAAATTAAAACAGGCTGTCTCTGCAAAGAGGGCAATATCTCCAGTCCATCCCTGTCTTTCATCTCGTTGCGGACAATCCGTTGGAATATCTACAAAATTAGATTTACCACTCCATACAATGTTAGACTGTAATTGATTTAAATCTTCATTGGAACAGGTAAATGCCCCCATGGAAGCGATATCCGAATAAACTGCCTTAGCAGATATGACGAAATCCCCGGAAGCAATCATCTCATCATCGATTCCTTCCACTTCTGCATACTGGAAGCCCATATAAGTAAACCTCGGAGAATAGTATTGTTCTCCTTCTTTGCATATATATTGCACTGTTTGCTTTGCAGACCTTAAATTCTGCACATAAAGCTTTCCATTCTCCAGGGTCTCTCCATGTCGTACCGTAATAATTCTGCCAGATTGACTCCTTACAAAAAGCTCAATAACACCGGCAAAATTTTGCCCAAAATCAAAAATATATGTTCCATTTTCTGTTTTTGTATATGATTTCGCCTCCATATGCTCATGGGCATGAATACGCTCCCCATAGCAACAGTTCAATTTCGGATGAACGAACAATTCTGCAATCTCTGCCTCTTTCCAAAATGTAATACTCTGTCTTGGATCATAGATTTCTCCATCATAAAAATCAGCAAAGAGATAGTTTGCACTTTCCGCCACTAAAAAATCCGTTCCGGTAAGAATTTTCTCTTCTGTCCTATCCCTATAGTGTATCGCTAATTCCCCAAGGAATGCAGGTGTTTTCGCACTTAACATAGAAACACTTTGATTCGTATTAGAGACATTCGTTGTACGTCCACAGGCCCAGCCCGAAGCTACAACCGCCCGAAGTTCATGCTCTCCTTCCGTAAGATTAAGTGGATAGTAATTGTACTGAAGATGATACTCATAATCTGTAAATCCCGGAGCAAAATAGTCCTCATGAATCCGGTTTCCATCCAGATACAAATCAAAAATCCCCATGGCTGTTGCAACGATATATGCATGCTCCACAGGTTTTGTTACCGTAAATTTTTTCATAAACTCCAATGGTCTTGGTGATTTTCCTGCTTCTGTCTTTTGCGATGTATCTGTAATCCACTTCGCATCCCATTTGCTTCCCAGCTTGGCTGTTTGAAAGGAGACCGTCTTGCGCGCAGTATTCCCTTCATCATCCTCCGCGGTAATCGTAATCTCATAGTTTGAAAACGGATGCAACGGCTCTCCTTCATAGACAATCTCCCGTTGCTCATCGGTATTTTTTTCCCACTGATTCATCTTTATGCAGGCAGACCGAAGGGAGGTATCCCTTCGGTCACTAATCACCTGATATGAAATAATAGGTTTCCATGAATCTGTGACAAATATACACTTTTCATCCTTCGTAAGCGAATGATAATTTACGGATATATCACTTATTTCAAACATTTATCCTACTCCTTTATGATTCCTGTACTTTTGCCTGCTTTCTTTCCGCTACTTCCTTTTTCATATCCGGAAGTTTTTTCTCTAAATCAAAACGCATAAAAATTACAAACATTACAAGATTTGTAATAAGCGGCACATAGTTTGAAATTGCATAGATAGACCATTTCATAGAACTGGTTGCCACAGCAAGACTGGCATCATAGTTTCCTGCCTGAAGAAGTAATGCGAGGATTGCGGCCGACAAACCTGCACCTACCTTGCTTCCTAAGCTGATTGCTCCACCTGAGGTTGCTACCAGACGCTTTCCATATTTCCACTCATTATAATCGACTGTCATTGCAGTAAGCACGCCATATAAACACATAAGCGGAATCTGGATAAAACTTCCCACAAGGCTTGTCACGATATAAAGGATAAAGTTCTCCGGCATAATGCAACGAATTCCTGCCATTGCTGCTGCGCCAACGAGTCCAATATATATCGTCCACTTAATTCCGATTCCTCGAATAATCGGCTGGGAAATTGCAAAACCGATAAACGTTGCCAGTAAACCAAGTGCTCCAATAATTGCCACCAAATTATCATTACCAAAAATCCATTTGCAGTAGTATGTACCTGCGGAGCCTGCAACTCCGGTGGTGATGGAAGTGATTAAATTGAATAATAAAACAATTATCCAATATTTATTGCGGAAAAGCATTCCAACTGCTTCTTTAAACGGAACCTTCTCTTCTTCAACCGATGCTGCGTTCTCTTCTGCTTCTAACTCTGATGCAAACTTCGTCTTTACTCCATTTTTATAACAAATAAAGAATAACAACAAGCAGATCAATGCAATGATAACACCATATTTAATCCATGCAGACTGTGTTCCGCCAAGAGCATTTGTGATTGGAATGGTAAGGATTCCAATCAGCATTCCCGCTCCATAATTTCCGATTGCACGGAAAGTACCCATAACGCTTCGCTCCTGGTTACTGTTCGTACGGACTACCATGACTGCAGCAAACGGAGTAGCAATCATCGTGTAAATTACTGCTGAAATCAAAATATTAGTAATTAATATATACGCAAGCTGGCCAATGTTCCCTATTCCGCTTGGCACGGTGAACATAGCAATCATCACAATTGCTGCCGGAATAGCGAGTCGAATCATCCATGTATAGTATTTTCTGTCACCACCCTTGGAATGGTCCACCATATTTCCAACAAACACATCGGTTAATGCGTCCAAAATCTTGGCAATCAAAAGTGCAAAACCTACTCCGCCAACAGCAGCTCCTACCTTATCCGTATAAAAGTAAGTAAGCTGACCTACCAGGTTTGCCATAAGGCCTAGTGAAAACTGGCCTCCCAAATCAGCAAAATAATCTCTTTTTCTCATAACCATTCTTGCGCCATTCGAATCAAATCTTGGCTCGTTTGTTTTCTTTTTTCCCATTTTCCTACTCCTTTTTCTCTTTGATTTATCTCTCCACAACTAAACGATACTGCGTGGAAGGAATTTCTCCACCTAAAACAAATTTCACATTTCCATCCTGAGATTCGCCATCATATGTGGCAAGTACCTCGCCCTCCTGTGAAAGAAGTTCCAGCTTCGCAGTTCTTCCATGAAGCCATAATTCCCCTTCCAAGGTGTTCACATATAATTTTCCTTTCATGGTAATGTGTGTGACAGGCATTCCCATCATCATATCTCCCGGCTCAGATTTCGTTTCTGTCATACCGGTATCGCTCAAGGCAGCCACTAGGTATTCTACTTTTCCACCTATTTCTGAATTATTTCTCCTTAGGCTTGCTAACGTAATTCTTTCATTTTTTGCCTTGACGCAAATATCATCTAAAAGGAGAATATCGCCATCCGGCATCCCACTAAAATATGCAAAGTTCTCTGTAGATATCCTAAACTGCTTTTGATCCGGCGAAAAAATTAGTTCTCCTGTATCCGAAACAAGGGAGCCATCTACAAGGCCTTGCTTCTCATCTAAAATATTCCAGGTTTTCAATGCCTGATCTAAATAAGTTGCAAATGCAATATAATTCCCTGTTCCAGCCAATTCCTGCATGTGGTCAATCACAAGATTTTTTTTGCCTAAATGGATACCATATGCCACTTCTTTTGTATCTTTTGCTGCTCCTACTAAGCGGTTTACATCTAATCCGTTTCGATAGATATCTGCGTAATCTGACCACGCATAATATACTCCATGTTCTGCGTTTTCCAAATTGCCATCATTGACAAAGCCTGCATTGACAGCAACCTTTGCCTTTCCGTCATAGGTATCGCCATCTAAAAACACATTTCGCATACGAGTCACATATGGAAGATACATAATTGGAGCTGCCATCATATTTGGAAGTGTCTTCAAATCATTTTGGGTATATACCAAATCCACCTGATTTCTTGCAGGGGAAACCAGTCCTTTTAGAAATACCTCTGCCATCATCCCCCACTGACAAATTAAAGAAGGATCATTGTACGCATCAAATACGCTTAAAATTTCATCTTCCGGTTCATTCTCTTTTTCAGAGGTCTGATAGTTGTATAGAATCAATCCATCCCAGTCATTTAAGCATGCGTATGCAACTGTATGCATAAATGCGGTAGAATGAAACGGAACTAATCCATACTCATTCCATTCACTCACCATAAACGGCTTTCCTTCCGTAGCAGCAATGGCTCCCATAGAAAGGATGGTATTTGCCATGGCTCCCACATAGGTCTGAACCGTAAGCGGATTTACTCCGACATACTCATTCGGGAATACAATGTTATAACCTCCATCTACTAATGGAAAAAGTGGATGATTAAAGTAGCAGTTGTTCTCCATGATGTCCCCATCTATATGACCATACACATCTGCGGCTCCTGCCACCAGATTACTGGCTACTATCGGTACCTTAACTCCAATCCCTTTTAAAAATGCTTTCATCCGGCTATAGAATCTACGGTTTTGAGCAATACCAAATTCCATGTAATCTGCATATCTTGCAGGAGACACCTCTGCATCCCAATCTGCGTTGGGGTCATTGGCAGGCTGATAGAAATTTCCATGGACAATCTCGACGCTATTTTGCGCAGGATCTTCTTCCTCTTTCAAACCACATTTTTCATCCCATGTCCATGCCTTTTCTAATCGGTCTCTTGTATCATATTTAGACAAAAGGAAATGATTCCATTTCCGTTGCACTTCATCACGGTATGGTTGCATTGCCGGATTCCAGTCATTTTCCATAGTCCCTTTTATTGCAGATTCCTCGTTATTTATCTGCACGGTAATCACAGCCGGTTCATCCACTAGTGCTACGCCTGTGTACGGATTCACATGAGTTAAAAATTCTTTGGCAAATTCCTGCTGCAATTCAATTAAACGTTCATTAAACATTGGATAGCATTTAGAGCAGCTTGCCACCTTCGTGTCATAATCTAATTCATCTTCCAAAAGAAATTCTCTGGCTACGATAAGATCAATATGTATGTAGATACCTTTTTCTTTTAGTTTTGCCACAAAGTAGTCAAATCGATCTAAACCCTCGGGATGAAAGATGCGACTTGTTCCTTTTTCATAATCTAAAAGCGGTGCTTCCTTACAGCTGGACCAGCTTCTCTCCTGTTCTCCTATGGGTGCATCCGCAGCATGCAATCGAATGACATTCACTCCAAGGCTTGCGAATCGTTCTGCAAGCTTTTCGGCAAGCTCATGGTTTACCGCATTGGACCTGGTTGCCATATTAAATCCAAGAAATCTTGCTCTTGTCCCGTCTTCATAATACAAATGTCCGTCCCTTGCCTGCACAAATCCATGTTTTCCTGCCGGGGCATCCAGTAAATAGGAAAAGTCTAATGCTCCCTTCGATGGATTTACCTGATTGATTTTGTATTTTTTCTGCATCTTCTTCCTCCTTTTCCTATGATTGCTCATCTTGCTGCTGTCTGATATAATTTGCAAACCAGATTGCAGAATCCTTCTCCGTCCGCTCCTGGTTTTCATAATTTACATAAACCAATCCGAAACGTTTATCATACCCTTCCGCCCATTCAAAATTGTCTAAAATGGACCAGTACATATATCCAATGATTGGATAACCCTCGTTGGCAGCTCTTTTCAGACCGGCTAAATAAAGCTTTAGAAATTCAATGCGCTGCTGATCATGAACCAGCCCATCGCTCATAATAAAGTCAACATTTGCCATCCCGTTTTCTGTAATCATAATAGGCTTCTCATATCTTGTATGAATAAACCGGACGGCCCAATACAAGGCATCTCCGGTAATTGCCCATCCCATGGCTGTTCTAGGGATACCCGGTTTCACATCCGGATTTGGGCCATCATCATCATCGAAATTATTTGCTTTATAGCAATTGTATCCAATGAAATCTATTTGCTCAGCAATAACCACTTTTTCTTCATCATTTATAATGTTTTCCAACTGTGGATGATAAGTTCCTTTACAAATTGGATCTAACCACCAATTAATTCTATGGCAATCTAAAATGTTCTCATAAGTTCTCTCCATTGCGATAGCTATAGCCTCATCGGTATTATCGTTAGGCATAAAGAATTTTCCATCCATAGCAATCCCAATCACCGGTTTGGTCTTTGCACGCTCCCGAATGATTTGTACTGCTCTTCCATGAGCAAGTAACACATGCTTTGTAAGAATGCAGACTCGCTTTACGAATTCCTCTGTTTTTGGCTCTACCCGCTCAAAAGGAGCATGAATTCCTTCCAGATAACCAGCCCCCACAAAGGTTGCCGCCTCGTTCATTGTCATCCAATATGTTACTTCATCTGACAATGCATCTACTACGACTCTGGTATACTCAGCAAAGGCTTCTACCACATCACGGGATTTCCATCCTCCCTTTTCATGCATCCACATTGGCAAATCCCAGTGATATAACGTTACCATTGGAATCATCCCCTGCTTTTTAATTTCCTCCACCAGATTTTTATAATACTGCACTCCAAGAGGATTTATGACCCCTTCCTCTGGCATAATTCTTGGCCAACTGATTGAAAAACGATATGCCTGCAAATTCATCCGCTTCATCAGTGCAATATCCTCTTTATAGAGGTGGTATTGGTCACAGGCAATATTTCCGTTATCGTTATGCTTTACATGACCATCAGAAAGCGCATCCCAGATACTTAACCCTTTTCCATCCTCATCGAATGCACCTTCTACCTGATACGCTGCACTGGCAGCTCCCCAAATCATATCCTTAGACCAACTCAAAATACTTCTCCTTCTCTCTTTATCATCATTGTTAATGTAATTGTATTCAAAAAAGCATTCAATATATTGTATTATTCTATTTGATATTGTAAAATACTATCAGAAATTATTTGCTTAGCATTTATCATTCAATTTTGTCATCTTTCAAATTCATAAGGAGCACTATGTTTACAGAGAAAAATTCCAATTACTTTATCAACCTTTGCAGGCAATATTCAGATGCCACATTGATTCCAACTACCCTTCGTGACAACTCAGTTGTTCTCTTTTCTTATCAAGGTGAGCAAATGGGGCTGCCACATAGCCAAGAGCCAGATACTTATATTTACAACCCTTACCCAAATGGTCCTGAATTCTGTGGAGAAAATCCGGATATTTTATATGCCCAGATTCCTATTGATGGCACAACCTTCAAAATATATCTTGGTCCGGTATTTCCCCTCGGAGTAACGGAAGAGATGCTCCGCAACCTTATGCGTGAACAAATTGTGCCATTAACTCATAAAGAAGAACTTCGGGAATATATTATGCATATTCCTGCTATTACCAGAGCGCAACTTGCAAGGCATATGATTCTCATGAACGCTTTTGTTAATGGAACAGTTGTCTCTTATGAGAGCATATATGGAATTAAAGATAATGAAAAACCGTCAAGAAAAGTTGATTATTTTAATGAAAACCATATTGCTTCCGAAGATCTTCAAAAGTTCGAAGCTCGTTTTTATCACCTCGTTGCAACTGGAAATAAAGAGGAACTCTTTCGTTTTTTAAATACCTATGCTGGAAATATAAAAGGCGACCGACTGGCCGCCTCAGAATTAAGACATATGAAAAATCAATTGATTGTAAATGCTACTAAACTATCCTCTATCTCTGCAATTCCTGCAGGAGTAAGTTCTTCAGAAGCCAACAAATTAGCGAATTTGTATATTCGTGAATGTGAAAACAGAAAAACAGTGGAGGAAGTAGCTGCATTGCAGTATTCCATGGTACTAGACTTTTGCAACCTCTGCGCAACAGCCATAATTCCCTTCGATGGAAATAAAGAGCTTATAGATTGCATCGGTTTTATTCGAACTCATGTAAACACACCTGTTTCAGTCGCAGATGTAGCGCAAGTAATTCACCGCAGTGAATCTTATACCATGAAATTATTTCATGATGAGCTGGGAATTACTATCAGCCATTTTGTAAATCGCTGCAAATTAGAAGAATCGAAAAGTCTCCTGTCTCACACAGAAATGACACTTTCCGAAATCAGTAATTACTTATGCTTTTCCAGTCAATCCTATTTTCAAAATTTATTTAAGAAAAAATATGGCGTGACTCCAAATGCATACCGTAAAAAATTTCTACATGTACGTATATGATACAAAGTTTCCGCATATAAAAATTGCCATGCAATGATGATGAACATTACAATAAGCTGGTCGCTGATTTGTTCCATTTTCATCTTCGGTTGTTAGCCGTCATATGTGCAAAGTATTCTGGTATTCCCATTTTGATAAGAGTTCTCGCTGAATTGAAAAAGTAAATTCCAGTGCACAGGTAAATTCCACCGTGCTTTGGGCATGCCCCCACGTTCTCCCTACCTATGTAGACTTTAACTTTTCATTTCAGCTAAATTAGCATACAAATCGCATTTTCTTTGTCAATCATAATAGAAAGGACGAATGCTCAAATGCCTTCGTCCCCAAAACGGTTATGTATTTAGTACTAATTGTTGTAAACTTGCAATGAAAGCATCTACAAGTTTAGTTAACTACGCATTTCAGCAAATACATACTATTTGTAATCTTTGTTTTTGAGCGACGTACCGACAA
>ERZ1035025.175-NODE-175-length-47096-cov-18.778406_pt1 | contig 47096 bp, 38 predicted proteins | sample MGYA00520619_ERZ1035025 | MGnify/ENA primary metagenome ERZ1035025 (study PRJEB33766, sample SAMN09781742) | gut metagenome | biome: gut microbiome | host: Homo sapiens | place: Madagascar | study: EMG produced TPA metagenomics assembly of the PRJNA485056 data...
AAACCCTCAAGTTACACCCTCACAAAGATTGCCCCTCAAAAAGTTTGATTACCCAATTTTGAGTGTTTGCCAAAGTTTATGAGGGGCAGTTGCGAGAAACTGCCCCTCCTTTTTGGAAATATAAGTTTTTGAAACGTCAAAGATAACTAAGGATGGTAGCTACAAACTGGAAAACTCAAAGACTTATTTTGAGCTTGATTCAAAACTGAAGGTAGATCCGTTACTAATTACACTGCCACTATATAGTGATTATACCGACTTATATGATAGCAGCAGTACTGACTGGTGCACATATAATATAAAAACAATCAGAGGTTATTAAAGGAGAAAGAAATGAAAAAGAGACTATTGATTTTAGGAATGATTTTTACAATGGTTGTGTCATCAGCAGGCTGTGGAAGTTCGTCATCAGACAATGCAGGTAAGACAGACCAAACAAAACAAACAGCAAATGTGCAGGACAGCCAGAAAGATACATCTTCAAGTGATAAGTCTGATGATAAGAATGATACTAGTTATAAAACAGCAGATGAAATCACAATGGATGATTTGATGAGCCATGATGAGACTCCAGCAGAGGATTTTGAGTTAATTGACAACTCAGATGAAATAGTAATACAGAAGTATGTTGGTAAGGATCCAATCGTGGTTATTCCTGATGAAATTGACGGAAAGAAAGTTGTGGATTTTGATAAAACATTTTGGAATAATAAAATTGTTGTTGCGATACGTGTTGGTAATAATGTTACTGAAATAAAGAAAATGGCATTTTCTAATTGTGAGAACTTGAAATATGTTGTTTTAGGAGAGTCGGTTAAATCATTAGGAAGTAATTCATTTGCAAATACTAATATTAAAGAGATTGAATTAAACGATGGATTGCAGAAAATTGGTGAAGATGATACTAATAATACTGTTGACGCACCTGATAGTAATTATGGCATGGATTTAAAAATTCCTGACAGCGTTACAGAAATACATGTAAGAGACTTTAATCTTATTGTTAAGTCGGGTTCTCAGGCTGAACAGTATGCAAAAGATTTTGCAGATAGTAATAATCTTACATACACAGTAGAATAATTTACAATATGTCAATTAATTAAATATTAATACTATGAATCATAGGAAGTCGCCATGCTATATTAGTAGTGTGGTGGCTTTTTTTTGTTAAAATTGAAAATTATTAAATTGTAATGAGTAAATATTATTATTACATTAACAAATAGTAAAGTAATTATTGACAAACAGTAATTGAAGTAGGAAAATAGTATATATGAAAATCTATATTTAAAGGGAGAATATCATGAGAAAACGTATAAAGGATGAAAGAGGAGCTATTGTTGTTGAGGCAACGATTTCGTTTACTGCCTTTATTTTCCTGTTGTACATCATCTATTCGATAGTTGATATATGCTACATACAGGCAAAGATGAGCATAGCGTTAAACAGTGCGGCGACAGATATCTCGCAGTACTCTTATCTGTATTATAAGTTTGGCATTGATTCGGTGGACAATGCAGCAAGCAATGCGGCTTCAAGCAGTAGGGCATTAGCAAAGCATACATTAAAGGGGATGGATGAGCTAATGACGGGAATATCGGATATGGATAGCAGTTTGTCGGATATAGAGAATGGCTCTTCTGATTTTGAAAGTCTAATGACTGCATATGATGAGACAAAGGGTGGAGCATCAGATTTGGCTGCCAATATTAATGACTATGGAGATGCTTTGGCAGAAGATCCTATGGGCTTTGTAAAGGGTATGGGTATGCTTGCATTGAATGAGGGCTCGTCTGCAGGCAAGTCATATCTGGCACAGTCTATGGGAAGAGCCTTTATGAAGAAGAATCTTAAGGATTCAAATGGTGGGGATGTCAACGCTTTTTTGAAACAGTATCATATAAAGGATGGTCTGGATGGGCTTTCGTTTGCTGGCACGGAATTTTTGGTATCAACGGATGGCAAATCAAGTAATGCCCTAAGGTTGACTTGCTCATATGATGTGAAGGTTGTCAATCTGCTTAATACAGATATCACCATCAGATTTTGTCAGAGTGCATCAACCGATGTGTGGGGCAAGGGAGTTAGTGCGAAAAAATAGGTGGATTAGGAATTATGAAAACAAATGATATTTTAATGATACTCATTTCAATTATTCTATGTGGAGTGAGTATCTATATACTGATTAGAAATAAAGAAAAAAAGAGTAAAAAGCTTATTGTCTATTGCATTATAGGTATGTTTCTTGTCATGATAGATGCTTGTATGCTTCAGTTCTTTTATCACGATAATGCAATTTATAAGAATTTTAGGATGATAGCACTTCTTTCAATTATGGCATCTGTTGCATATGTTGATTTCACGGAGCTAAGGATTCCAAATGAATATATTATTACAGGACTTGTATACTGGGTGTTAAGTATATTTGTTGAGCTGATATGTGGCAGTCAGTTTATTGTTGCCAATATCATTTCTTCGCTTATTGCAGCGGCAGCCCTGTTTATAGCTTCTTTGCTTTGCAAGATATGTATCAGGGGCTCGATTGGCGCCGGGGATATAAAGCTGTTTGTGGTTATGGGGCTATTGCTTGGGCTTGATGGAATATGGAGCGCTATATTTTTATCTCTCGTTTTATCATTTATCACAGCAATTTATTTTCTTATTACAAAAAGAAAAGGCAAAAAGGATGCAATGGCATTTGGTCCGGCTCTTGCTATAGGAACGTGGTTATCAATATTTTTGACTGGAATGTAGAGGATATACAATGAAGAATTATAAATTTTTAGTACCTATATTGCTTGTAGCATTGTTAGGAGGCTCTGTATATAAAACATACAGTGACAGAGAAAAAATTAATAAACAATATGATAATGATATAACTCAGGCCAGACAGAATAGGAAGCTTGAGGTTTATGTGAATGCAGAGGAGGACTATCTTGATGCCTTAAAGCTTAAAGATTCAGCGAAGCTTCGGGCAGAGCTGGGAGAGATGTATATAGAAGCGGAGGATTTAAGAACAGCTGCCAAATGGGGAGAGTCTCTCATAAGTGAATATCCCAAGGAACAGGTGGGATATGAGTTTTTGATTCAGGTGTATTTGGAGCAAAAAGACTATGCCTCATGTTTCAGGATAAAGGATGAAGCGGATGGACTGAAAATTTCATCAAAGAAGATTGAAGAGATTATTTCAGATATCAAATATGAGTATTATCTCGAAGGTGAATATGCACAGGTAGAGGAGTTTAGTAATGGCTATGCAGCAGTAAAGAAAGAAAAAAAGTGGGGCTATCTGAACAGCAAAGGGCATCGTGTAATAGAATCCGAATTTGAAGAGGCAGGAGCGTTTGCTAAAGAGGTTGCACCTGTTATAGATGACAAAGGCAGGGCATTTTATATAGACAACGAGGGCAACAGAAAGATAGTCATTGATTTTGTCGACAATATTGAGAAGCTGGGATATATGTCAATGGATAATATTTTTCCTGTAAATGATGGCAAAAAATGGAGCCTGTACAGTCTGGACAGCAAGAAAAAGATAGCTGGTGACTATGATGAGGTTTCAGCCATGGGAAATGGAGTAGCTGCTGTCAAGTCTGGTAATAAATGGAGTCTTATTGATACTAAGGGAAAGAAAGTAACAAAAGATAAATATGATTCGGTTGTTATGGACAGTAAAGGAATAGTATGTAGAAACGATAGGATATTTGCTAAGCAGAATGGATATTATTATTTATTTGATTCTAAAGGCAATAAGGTTGTAAAAACTAAATTTGATGATGCACGGCTATTTGCAGATGATGGATATGCCGCAGTATGTGTGGACGGCAAATGGGGATTTGTTGATAAGGATGGTAAACAGATGATTAAGCCTCAATTTAATGAGGCTCATAGCTTTTCAAACGGATTGGCGGCCGTCAGATTTACAAATGGCTGGGGCTATGTAGATGAAAAGGGTAATAAAGTCATTGCGACAGGATTTGATGATGCGTGCGATTTCAATGAACAGGGCAAGACATTTGTTAAGACGGATGATAAATGGCAGGTTTTGACACTATATTTATACAATCATGAATCATAGAACAAAGGAGACAAAGGCATGAGTTTTACATATGAAAATCAAGGAAACAATACTTATCTGGTATATAAAATAGGAGCTTCGGATAATGTGGATACAATGAGCCTTGGAATGATTACTAATAATAAGATAGATGGAATTGTTCCGACTCTGTTCACCCAGTCAGATACTGATAGATTTATTAAATATAATATTTCTGCAAAAGTGTCAGCAAAAGAGTTTTTATCAGGAGTTGTAAATAAGAAGAGATTACTAGGTGTGTTTATCAGCGTATTAAAGGCAATTAAATCAACAGAGGAATATATGATTGATGCGAGAAGCCTGTTGATTGATTTGGAACATATCTATGTTGATGTGTCAAAGTGTGATGCAATGCTGGTATGTCTTCCTTTGGTCAGACAGAATGAGTCTGTTAATATTCCTATGTTTTTTAAGCAGATAATGTTTAGTACACAGTTTGACCAAAATGAGAATTGCGATTATGTTGCACAGATTATTAATTATCTGAATAGTACACCTGTATTTTCTGTGGATGCTTTTGAAAAGCTCCTGATGGACATAGATGCTGATAATTTAAATATTGCAGCTTCAAAGGCTGTTGCTGGTCAGCAAAAACCGGTTCAACCACAGAGCCAGTCACAGAGTCAGCAGCCTAAACCTATGCAGCCTGCTATGAATCAGCTAAAGAATACACAGGTACAGACAAATATGCCATCTCAGGGGAAAATGCAATCACAGCGTGAAACACAATCTGCAAATAATGTGGTACAGCCTAATCAGGTGAATTTTGCAGTACCTAATATGAATCCACAAAACCAGAATAGAATTAATAATAATGTGCAGATGGGGACGAATATTTCAGGTACATATGTGGAAACAACCAGTGAGAAGCAGATGTCCATGTTTGGACTTTTGACACATTACAGTAAAGAAAATAAGCAGATTTACGAGAGACAAAAAGCCCAAAGAAAGGCTCAAAAGGAAGCAGAAAAAAACGGAGCAGCAATGCCTAGTCAAAATGTGAAGGCATCAAATGCTTCATTCGCCATTCCAGGCCAGCCACCACAGCCTGCACAGGCACAGCCACAAAATGTAATGCCACAGCAGCCTCAACAACAATTTGTACAGCCACAGCGACAGTTCACACAGTCAAATCAGCCACAGCATCAGTTTGCACAGCCGCAACCGATGCCACAGGCACAGCAAAAGCCGGCGCAACAGGTTCAGCCACAGCCGGTGCAGAATCAAAATGCAAATACGGGCATGACCGGAAATCCATCAGTTCCACCACAGATTTTGGAGAACATGACAAAGGCCGGTAATTTTGGAGAGACTACAGTGCTTGGAGTCGGTTCAGAGGCTGGAGAGACCACTGTTTTGGGAGCATCACAGGCTCAGATTATTAAGCCTTATCTGCTTAGAATAAAGAATAATGAGAGAATAGAGCTTAATAAGCCGGTATTTAGAATAGGAAAAGAAAGAAGCTATGTGGATTATTTTGTGAGTGACAATACAGCGGTCAGCAGAAGCCACGCAAATATCATTAACAAGGACAATGAGTTTTATATTGTTGATACCAATTCAACAAACCATACATATGTGAATGGTTCAATGATTCAGAGCAATGTGGAGACTAAAATCGAGCATGGAACGAAAATCAGACTGGCGAATGAGGATTTTGAATTTTTCATGTACTAGTAAACAAAAATCACAGGTTAAATATTACATATATTGAGGAAATGGTATGGATTACGAAATTGCAGCCCAGACAGATGTGGGAACAGTCAAGAAAACAAATCAGGACAGCATAATGATGAAACGTATTTTTACCAATCTTGGGAATATGGTTTTTGCGGTATTGTGTGACGGTATGGGAGGTCTTGCGAAGGGTGAGCTTGCCAGTGCTACGGTTATAAGAGCATTTGATAAGTGGGTCAATGATGATCTGCAGATGATTTGTCAGAATGGACCCGGATATATTAAGGATTCTGTAATCAGGGCACAGTGGGAGAGTATAGTAGCAAATCAGAATCAAAAAATCAAACAGTATGGAGCAGGTCAGGGCGTTAATCTTGGAACCACTGTAGTAGCGCTTCTTGTCACTGACAGGAGATACTATCTGATGAATGTCGGTGATTCAAGAGCATATCTTGTAAATGATAAGCTCATACAGCTTACAAAGGATCAGACATTTGTAGGTAGAGAGATAGAGCTGGGTCATATGACAATAGAGCAGGCTAAAACAGACCCGCGCAGAAATGTGCTTTTACAGTGTGTGGGTGCTTCTGAGATTGTTAATCCTGACATGTTTTTTGGAGATGTGCAAAGTGGTACGGAGTTTCTGCTTTGTTCGGATGGTTTCAGACACGAGATTACATCCGATGAGATTTATCAGGCAATCAGACCATCATTTATGACAAACAGGGATGTGATGAATAGGCAGCTTTGTTCTCTGATAGAACTCAACATGCAGCGTAGGGAGAGAGACAATATCACAGCAGCGCTGATTAAGGTACAGTAGGAGGAAAGTTTATGCTTGAGATTGGTTCTCTTGTTGATGGAAAATACAAGATACTGAATGAAGTGGGCCATGGTGGAATGAGTATCGTCTACCTGGCTATGAACGAAAAAGCAAATAAGCAGTGGGCTATTAAAGAGGTACGAAAAGACGGTGTAAAGGATTTTGAGGTTGTGAAGCAGAGTCTTGTGGCTGAGACAGACATGCTAAAAAAACTTAATCATCCTTATCTGCCGGATATTGTGGACGTCATAGAGGATGACGACAGATTCTTGATCGTCATGGATTACATACAGGGAAATTCACTTAGCAAGGCTATTGAAGAGTATGGCGCGTTGCCTCAGGATGATGTGATTCATTGGGCTAAGCAGCTGTGCGATGTGCTTGGATATCTGCATTCACAGAATCCACCTATCATATATCGAGACATGAAGCCTGCCAATATTATGCTTAAACCTGATGGCAATATCACTCTTATTGATTTTGGAACAGCAAGAGAGTTTAAAGAAAAAAATCTGGCTGATACGACATGTCTCGGAACTATGGGATATGCAGCTCCGGAGCAGTTTGGAGGAATGGGACAGACGGATGGCAGGACAGATATTTATTGTCTTGGTGCTACACTATATCATCTGGTTACAGGAAAGAACCCATGTGAGCCACCTTATGAAATCAGGCCGATCAGAGAGATAAACCCAAGCCTGTCAGGTGGTCTTGAAAGAATCATTTTAAAGTGTACACAGCCTAATCCGGCTAACAGATATCAGAATGCGGCAGAGCTGATGTATGCTTTGGAGCACTATGATGAGATAGATGATATATATAGAAAAAAACAAAAAAGAAAGCTTGCAGCTTTTATCACTACGTCGGTAATTACAGTGATTTTGGGAGCAACCTCTATATGGGGATATGTTTCAGCCGAGAATAAAAAAAGTGAAAACTATGATAACATTCTGAAAACGGCAGATACTTATGAGGACTATTACAATGCGATAATTACAGACCCTACCAGAACAGATGCGTATCTGAAGCTAAATGATATGCTTACAAGTGATTTTGTATTGGACAAGGATGAGGCAAACATACTTGCAAAGATACAGGTCGGACTGGATAGAAAAAACAGTGACGGATATTCGCAGACGTATGATGTGCTTTCGGATTTGAAAAAGAAAAATCCTGACGGGTATCAGGAGGTCTGCTACCAGTATGGCGAGAGCTTTCTTTTCTACTATGATATAAATGTGGAAAAGGACAGATATGCCAATGCCGCCAAGTGGTACAAGGATGCTGTGCAGAAATATCCTGTTGCACAGATATATTGTGATATTTCCGATTGTCTGGATCTCATAAGTCAGTATGGTGGAGCAAAGGTTAAGCAGACAGAGAAGATGTATGATGAGTATGCAAATCTTTGGAAAAAGGTTACAGAGCTGGAAAAGGAATCGGAACAGTTTGACAGTGTGGATTCAAAGCTTCAGGTGTGGAATGAAGTAGATGATATTATAAACAACAATATTTCTCCGCTTTTGGAGGTGACATCCAAGGATGATGTGATTGCACTTTTGGATGATATTTCAGACGGTTCGACTAAGGTTGACAAATCGGTTATTGCAGATGATATGAAAAAGCTTCAGGACAACATCGAGTCGACAAAGCAGAAGATAAACACGGTAAAGGAGGCTGAGAAAGAATGACATATGATATTTACAGGCTGATTTTTATCGTGGGTGCCATATCGTGTGCTGTAATGTTTGTGGTTTCAGTGATACTATTTATTACACTTAAAATTCCAAATGTAATTGGCGATTTAACAGGCAGAAATGCAAAAAAGGCAATTGAAAATATTAGAAAGCAGAATGAAGCCTCCGGTGGAAAAGATTATAAGGCAAGTGCAGTTAATCTGGAAAGAGGCAGATTGACAGATAAAATGACTCCGTCAGGAAATCTACAAAGACGTGGAATCACAAGTGGTTTTGGGGTTCATACAGAAAAAATCAGCACGATGAAGCTAGAACAGCAGGCGTCTGTTGGAATGGATACAGATAATGAAAGTAATGAGACGATGGTTCTTGAACAGAATTACTCAAATGAGACAACAGTTCTCAGTCCGCAGAATGTTGGGGAAACAACGGTACTTTCCTCAAATATGCCACAGAATCCAAGCGAGACAACAGTTCTCAATCAGTTTATGGTATTAGAGGATATTACCTTTATACATACAGATGAAATAATTTAAAGCAAAGGAGTGAGTAGCATGAGAAAACGCATGATGGCCTTTTTAATGGCCCTACTTATGGTTGTCACCATTTTGCCGGCTAACTTCACGATAGTTGAAGCGAATGACACAAATGGTGCTATCTACCTTAAGGTGACAGGTGCTTCGGACTGGACCAATACAGATGATATCAAGGTAACTGTTACTGACAGTACCGGAAAAGAAGTTGAGCAAAAGTTTGTTAGGACCGAAGTGGTTAAGGCACAAACTGATTCTGGAAATACAAATCCAGATAATACCGATTCAGGTAATAACAATCCGGGTAATACTGATACCGGTAAGGATGACGCTGCTGGAAAGGATACTGAAAATACAGGCTCAGAAAGTGGCTCTGACAATTCAAATGAGCCTGCCGGACAGGCAGATGAACAGCAGGATGCTAAGCCTGTAGCACCCAATAGCATAAAAATTGATGTGACAGGTCTTGTCAAGGACAGTAAGTACTCTGTGGATATATCTTCTGATGGATATCTTTTCTGGAAGAAGGAATGCACCGCTGTGGAGGCTTCTAATAGTGCAGCTTATACAAAGGTTGCAATGGTTAAGGACACATATACAGAGTTTGCCTTCACTACAGTTTTTAAGGGCTGGAAACTAGATACTACACCAAAACTTGCTGTGAAAGGTGCGGATAATAATAGTGTTATTAAATATGCATCTTCAGATCAGGGAATTGCAGCTGTTGATGAAACTACTGGTGTAGTAACTATAAAGAAGGCCGGAAAAGTTTCTTTTACGGCTACACTATCTGTTGGTGATAGTTATAAGACAATCACACAGTCTGATGTAGCAATTGCAAAATTAGACCAGACACTTTCATTTACTGATGCAAAAACAGAGGTTTATGTAGGTGATGAGGTTGCAACAGCTGCAAGCTCAAGTGCTAATGATGCCAAAGGCAAAATCACTTATAGTGTGGTTAACGGAGAAGAGTACATCACAAAGGATACTGATTTTGCAAACAATGGTAAATGGACTGCAAAGAGCTATAATAACAGTGCTGATGGAGTAAAAGTTACAATCAAGGCTGTTATTGCAGAGGATGACAGATATAACAGTGCAGAGAACACATATACTACAACAATAAAGCCATATGCTTACGGTGATTTTAGAAAATATTGTGAGGTAGTTGGAACATCAAATACTGCTTCAGATGGAAACACCTGGTATTCAGAAGTGACCGGAATCAAGGCAAAAGATGGTTATAAAATCAAAGATTCTGATGGCAGCTTTGTAGAAGAAATTGCTATAGATGCCAATAATATCACACAGGGCGAAAATAAATTTTCTCTTGTTATCGTACAGGAAAAGAAGAAATCAGACAATGAAAATGTATCTTATATCAACGAGGGAACAGTAAGTGGAGCATACAACTATGATAGTGTAAATCCTACACTTTCTATTGCAAAGGATAATAATGCAGACTGGATAAACAAAGATGTGAAAATTACAGCTTCACCGTCTGATGCTGGTTCACAGATTGCGGCTGTTAAGTATACAGTGACAGATGAAAAAGATAAGCCGCTTCTTGAGGAAACAACAGTTAATCCTAATGCTGATGGAAGCTATCTGATTACATTACAGGCAAGTAAATTTGCCAATAAAGAAATCAAGGTAAATGTTAAAGCATACGATAATGCAGGTCTTAGATCTGATACACAGACTCAGATAATCAAATTTGATACAGCACTGCCTAATGCGGAGTTGTCATTGAATAGTAATGAAGGTAAATATTATTTTACTGATAAAATATCTGTAGGTATCAGTGCTACTGATAATTTTTCAGGTATCGCTGGTATAAAAGCAGTTTATCTCACAGATGATGTGACAAGTGCTTCTGGATGGGACATTAAGAATTTCAATTGGGATGCTGAAAATGTTCAAAATCTTGGAGCTGATGCTAAGAGTGTAACAATACCATTTGCAGATACCACAAATGCAGGAAATGTGTATGTCAAGGTGACGGATAAAGCAGGAAATGAAAACATCACATCACTTTCTGATGATAAAAAATTCCACTTTGATAAGACTGCACCAACTGTAGTTATTGCATATTCTTCAGCTGATGAAAATACAACTAATGATAATTATTCACAGTTAAAGGATGGGGTAGAATACTACAACCATGACAGATATGCACAGATTACTGTAACAGATGCCTCTTTTAACAAAAATGCTACTCAAATTAAAGTAGCGGTTGATAATAAAAAGGCAGTAAATATATTAGATAACAAGGCAGAAGTACAAGGTGCTGCTATTGTAAAAACAGATAATGAAATCTGGACTGACAATAAAGATGGCTCATATACTGCAAAGCTTAAATTTACAGGTAATCATCTTTACAAAATTGAAGCTTCTTCAACGGATTTAGCAGGAAATAAAACGGAGGAAGCTACTGTAGCTGATAGCAAATCAAAGGAATTCTATATTGATGAGCTCGCTCCGGTTGGAAAAGTCCAGTTCTCAACAGATAAAACAAATGCTGGAATAATTGGTAATTGGTGGGAAAATGTATTAAATCCATTCACTGCAATATCTATTTTTAAACAAAATCAGTTGAATATTGTAGGTAGTGTGACTGACAAAACAACCGGAAATTCCGGCATATGGACAGTTAGCTATTATGTTAATAAACTGGATAAGGATACAGTCTTATCAGAGCCTGAGTTAAACAATTTATCTGCTGATAAATGGAAAGAAATTAAAATAAATAAATCAGATGATGGATACAGCTTTTGTGAGTCTTTAGACAAGTCCTATAATAAATATATAGTATATATAAAGATTGTAGATAACAGTGGAAATGTAAAATACATAAGTACAGAAGGTGCTGTAATCGATAACGAAGCACCTAAAATCACAGAAGTCAATATAGTAGATAGTGATAATCAGAAAAATAAGCTTGAAGATGAAAATGCAGATTTGTGGAAACAGTCAAGTGTTTGTTTACAATTAAATGCTACTGATAATCTTTCCGGTATTGACAGATATGAATATAAGCTTGCAAGGCTGAAGGACGATGGAACATATACTGATTTACCAAATACTACAACTGTCACGTTGCAAGGCTCAGATCTTGGCACCTCGAATTATTCAACATGGTTTAGTCTTTTAAAGAGTCGTGATTATGCAACCGATACAAAGGCTCTTAAGGCTACAATAACAGTTTATGACAGGGCTAATAACTCTTCAACAGTTGAAAAAATAATCAATATTGATAAACAGGCTCCAACAGTTACCATCACCCGAGATGATGAGAACTTGAAGTTAGATAATAGCAAAGGCTGGAATAAAGATACCTTGACTTATACTGTTGTGGCAAAGGATGTAACAAGTGGTATTAAGGCAGAAAATGAAAATCCGGTTATTAATTATTATATTTACCTGAATGGCAAGAAAATGAAAACCGGAAAGGTAAATGTTATTGACAAGAAATTAGATGCTTCCGGAGCTTATACAGAGGTTGTAGGAAATATAACTATTTCAAAAGATAAAGCTTATGATTCCAATAATTTAACTATTGACGTAGATACTGTAGATGTAGCTGGAAATAAGTCCGTGTCATCAGCTGATACAACGGTTACAGCAAAGTATGATTTTACAGCTCCGACTGCAAAATTGGAGTTACAAGGTGGAGTTGATGGTAATAAGTGGTTTACCAATGGTGCTACATTCACTGTTACTGCGCAGGACAATACTTCAGGAATTGAAAAAGTAGGCTATACAATTAAAAAAGCAGATGGAACTGATGGAACTGATGGAACTTATGTTGCAGGAAGTGCTGATGCTCCGGTAGAATTAATAACCGGTGTTGAAAGTGATGCAAAAGAGTATAAAAATAGTATTAGCATACCTGATATGGCTGATTATGATACTGGTAATTTGACAATCACAACATATACATATGACTTTGCCGGAAATAAGACAAAATGTAGTCAGACAATTAAGTTTGATACAACAACCCCTACTGCTGATTTGACAGTAAATGCTGGTGCTAACCAGGATGGCTGGTTTAATTCCGGTGCAACACTTAGTGTAAAAGCATCAGATGCGACATCAGGTGTTGATAAAGTAGATTATATTGTAAAAGCCAGCAAGGATTCAAACGAAAATCTGACAAGTGGTACATTAACTGCAGATACATTGCAAAAATCAGATAATGGTGATTTGACAGGAACAATAACAATTCCGAAAGATGCATATTATGATTCAAAGAATCTTTATGTTAAAACTACAACGTATGACAAAGCAGGAAACTATACAATATGTTCACAGACAATCAAATCTGATACAACACATCCTACAGCAGGTATAAGCTTTGACAAGAAAATGAAAAACAGCCTTAGTGACAAGGATGGCTTTGATGGTGCAAAGCATTTCTACAATAGAAATGTGAAGCTTAATGTAACAGCAAATGATGCTACATCAGGAATCAAATCAATTAAGTACTATGTAACTGCTGCCGGAGATGTACCGACAGAGGAGACCTGGGCTGATACAACAAATAAAAATGTTAATAGTATTCTCCCGGAAAAACAGGCAGGAACAAATGACAAGCTGAATATTCCGATAACAATATCGGATGAGTTTGCTAATTCAGCAGATAATCTCGGTGCAATCAATGTCTATGTTCAGGTTATAGACACAGCAGACAATGAGACAGTTGTCAGCCTGAAGGATGATGAGAAAGATGAGACATTCAGGATTGATACGACAAAGCCGGAGATTAATGTAGAGTATGCCACTGAGAAGGCTGCATACAGTGTAGTTGATGGTGCTGAGTATTACAATACAAAGCGTACAGCTAAAGTATCGGTTAAGGAAAACAGTGTATTCTTTAATCCGAAGCTTGTAAATATCTGGGTATCAGAGGATGGCGGAAAAGAAGTTGATATCAATAATAGTGATAAGCTTCCTGATGGTATCGTAAAGGATAGTGACTGGACTCTTGGAGCCGGAAAAGATGCTGTAAGTACACTTACTGTTACGTTTACCAATGATCATAAGTATACCGTCCGTGTAGAAGCACAGGATTTGGCTGAGAATAAAGCAGATGGATACAAAATCAATAAATCTAATACATTTATTATTGATAAGAAAAATCCAACAGGTAACATGAAGTATAATTATCTGTCACAGGGAACTGACACTACATGGACGTCATTTGCAGATTGGAAGAATATCTTAAATGGTGGCAAATACGAGATTTCGCGTTTCTCTAAGGGAAAGATGTATGTTTCAGGTAGTGTAAGAGATGAATTCAGCGGAGTAAAAGAAGTAAGCTACAACGTTTCAAACAAGGATGGTGTATTTGCGGATGTGTCAGGAGTTACATCATGGACACCGATGAAATCAACTGGTAAGGATGGCTCATATGCTATCAGTTTACCGGAAAATGACATGAACTATGTTGTCTATCTGAAGATTGTAGATTATTCAGGAAATGTATCATATGTCAGCACAAATGGAGCAGTGCTTGATACACAGGCTCCAAAGATTAATGTAACACTTCCGACTGATATCAATGGCATCTACGCTTCAAATGTAAATGTTGGCGTGTCAGTATCGGACAATGCAGCAACAGGTGTTGTTTCAGGTATCAGAAGTGTGTCATACAAGGTAACAAGCCTGGGTCAGCAGACACAGACAGGAGATTTGTATACATACACTGCAACAGCAGGAAGCCTGAATGATCTGACTAAGTCAGTATCAAGAAATTTCACAGTTGATGCGGGATTAAACAACAGTAATGATGTACAGATCGAAGTGACAGCTGTTGATAATGCAGGAAACACTTATAAGACAACAAATGTAATCAAGATTGATATCACGGCGCCTACGATTGAAGTAAGCTATGATAATAACAGTGGAGATACAACATTTGGAGATGATACCTACTTTAAGGAGTCAAGAACAGCAACAGTTAAGGTTACTGAGCGTAACTTTGACCCTGCAAAGGTAATCCCTGTAATAGAGGCCAGTGCCGGAGGTGTTCCTTCTATATCAGGATGGACTACAGTTGGTGGCTCTGGAAACGGAGATGACACAGTTAATATTGCTACAATATACTATGGAAACGATGCTGATTATACCTTCAATATTTCAGCAGAGGATATCGCAGGAAACAAGAGCGGTGAGGTCAATTATGGCAACTCACTTGCACCTACAAAATTTACTGTAGATAAGACTGTTCCGGTGATTTCAGTAGCATATGATAATAATAATGCAGCAGAGGCTGGCTTTTATAAGGAGCAGAGAACTGCTACTGTGACAATTCAGGAGCACAATTTTGAGACAAGCAGAGTTGTCCTCACAATGAATGCGACAGACAATGGAAATCCTGCTTCAGCGCCTACAATAAGTGGCTGGTCAGGAAGCGGTGATACACATACGGCAACAATCAGTTTTGCATCAGACGCTGTTTACACATGGACACTTGCATACACAGACAAGGCAGGAAACAAGGCAACTGACCTTGAGAATCAGAGCTTCTGTGTTGATCTTACAAAGCCTGCTATAACAATAAGTGGAATAAATCCTAATTCCGCAAACAATACGGATGGAAATATTGGTTTTGCTATTGAATGCACAGATACCAACTTTGGCACATTTACTCCGGTACTGACAGCTGTAGTATATGAGAATGGTTCTTTTGCAACAAAAGAAATCGAAGGAAGTGCTTCATCCGTTGGAAATGGAGAGAGAATTGAGTATGGAAACCTCGAGGAGGATGGAATGTACTCACTCAGATGTGCAGCTGTAGACAAGGCTGGAAATGCCTATGATACTGTAAATATTGTTGATGAAGATGGAGTAACTTCAACTGTAAACCTGCAGGATGGAGATAATCTCATTGATTTCTCTGTCAACAGAAATGGCTCAACATTTGCATTAAATGATTACTCAATGGATGTAGTTAATGACTATTATGTACAGGAAACTGCAGAGGATATCGTATTCTACGAGACTAATGCTGATGAACTCTTAAACTACAATATCAAGCTTAATGGCAATGCCCTTAAGGAAGGTAACGACTACAAGGTAACAGAGTCAGGAGGAGACGGAAGCTGGTACAGATACGAGTATGCTGTAAATAAATCACTTTTTGATGATGAAGGTGAATACAATCTAGTTGTTGAGTCAGAGGACAAAGCCACATCAATGGCATATAGTGATTTGAAAAACGTTTCAGCTGATTTTGTAATTGATAAGACAGCTCCAACCTTCACAATCAGTGGAATTGAGGAAGACGGTAATTACAGAGGAACATCACAGAACGTTACTCTTGTTCCTACAGATGATGGAGGAAAGCTTGGACATGTCAAGGTCACAATACTTGACAAGGATGGAAAAGAACAGAAAGTAATTTCTGATATGTCAGGCGATGAACTTACAAAGTACCTGAATGGAAATGATGGAAAGATTAAATTTAAGGTGCCGGAGGGCGTAAATCAGCAGGTTGCAATACTTTGCGCTGACTGCTCTATCGGAACAGATGGTGGAACCAATACAACTGATTTTATTTACAAGGGTATAACAGTTTCATCAAACGCGTTCATTCTTTTCTTTGAGAATAAGCCGCTGTTTTATGGTGTGCTGGGTGTAGTTGCAGCAGCAATAATTGTACCAACAGGTTTTGTAATCTATAAAAAGAAAAGAAAAACTAAAAAAGAAGCATCAGAACAGTAATATAATGATCTGAATAAGAGCCGGTCACAAGATCGGCTCTTACTAAATAATTTGAAGGATGGACAAAGTAACACGTATATGCATAATGCTAATCAATCACAAGCTTGTTACAACAAGATATATCACACCAAGCCCCCAGCTTGAAAATATGCCATACAGTATCACAGGACCTGCAATCCTAAATATCTGACAGCCTATGCCAAATACCTGCCCCTCAACCTGAAATTCACATGCGGATGAGCATACTCCGTTTGCAAAGCCTGTTATAGGTACGAGAGCGCCTGCGCCTCCCCAGTTTGCGAGTGGTGCATACAGGTTTAGCGCTGTCAGTATGCAGCTTATGAGAATCAAAATCATGCTGCACCAGGCAGAGGCCTCATCGCTGCTTAACCCAAAGTATTGTGTGCAGGTATTTACTATGAGCTGTCCGATAGTGCATATGATGCCACCGAGTATAAATGCCTTTAGCATGTTTGCAGAAAGGCAGTGAGTAGGTGTGACGCGCTTTACATATTTGTTATATTCATCATTTCGTTTTTCTTTTTGGTCAGTAGTCATGTTTTCAGACCTCCTTTTTTATAGGATGACCGTATTTTTTAAATGTATTCATATATGTGATTTTAGTTATTTGATTTGGGTATAGTTACTTATTAGAATTAAATATGAAGGATATATCAAATAATCCTTGCCACTTTCTGCTTTAAATAGTAGAATTGTAGCAAGGATTATTTTTGCGCGGTAGCGCATCAAAGTAATAAATCACAGCAAAGCATATAATTGCGATAAATAATGCAAGTATTTTGCAATAAAGAAAAGGAGACACATATATGTATACACTTGACGACATCAAGAAAGAAGATCAGGAGATTGCAAGCGCCATCACAGACGAATTTGAGCGCCAGAACAGCCACATCGAGCTTATTGCCTCTGAGAACTGGGTAAGCCCTGCTGTTATGTCAGCTATGGGAAGCATCCTCACCAATAAGTATGCTGAGGGATATCCGGGAAGAAGATACTATGGAGGCTGCGAGTGCGTGGACGAGGTAGAGGAGCTTGCCAGAGAAAGAGCCAAGGAGCTTTTCGGCGCAGAGTATGTAAATGTACAGCCACACTCAGGTGCTCAGGCCAACATGGCAGTACAGTTCGCCATCTTAAAGCCGGGCGATACCATCATGGGAATGAATCTTGACCACGGCGGACACCTCACACATGGTTCACCGGTCAACTTCTCAGGCTCATATTTCCATGTAGTGCCTTATGGAGTAAATGACGAGGGCTTCATCGATTACGACAAGGTAGAGGAGATCGCCCTTGAGTGCAAGCCAAAGATGATTATCGCAGGTGCATCTGCATATGCGAGAACTATAGATTTCAAGCGTTTCAGAGAGATTGCAGACAAGGTGGACGCAGTGCTCATGGTTGATATGGCTCATATCGCAGGACTTGTAGCCGCAGGACTTCATCCAAGCCCAATCCCATATGCACATGTCACCACAACCACTACACACAAGACTCTCCGCGGACCTCGTGGAGGAATGATTCTCTGCAGTCAGGAGATGCAGGATAAGTACAATTTCAACAAGGCTATTTTCCCGGGAATCCAGGGTGGACCTCTCATGCACGTTATCGCTGCAAAGGCAGTCTGCTTCAAGGAGGCATTACAGCCTGAGTTCAAGGAGTATCAGAAGCAGATTGTAAAGAATGCGCAGGCACTTTGCAAGGGGCTTCAGAGCCGTGGCATCAAGATTGTATCAGACGGCACAGACAACCACCTCATGCTCGTAGACTTAACTCCGTTTGATCTCACAGGAAAATCTATCGAGAAGCTTCTCGATGCGGCCCATATCACAGCCAACAAGAATACTATTCCTAACGACCCACAGAAGCCATTTGTCACAAGTGGTATCCGTCTCGGAACACCTGCTGCTACATCAAGAGGCTTAAAGGAGGATGATTTCGACAAGGTTGCAGAGGCAATCGCCATGATCATCAAAGAGGGCGAGAGTGCAGTTGAGCCTGCAAAGGCTATCATCAAGACACTTACTGACAAGTATCCTCTTGCATTTTAAGGGTTTTCAGAGTAAAATGTTATAAGTTATAAAAACATAATACTTTGGAGGAATTATGATAGACTTAAAGTTTTTAAGAGAGAATCCGGATCTCGTAAAAGAAAATATTAAAAAGAAATTCCAGGACCACAAGCTTCCGCTCGTTGATGAAGTAATCGAGTATGACAAGAAGGCAAGAGAAGCACAGCAGGAGGCTGATGATCTTCGTGCAAAGAAGAATCAGGTCTCTAAGCAGATTGGTGCTCTTATGGCACAGGGCAAGAAGGAAGAGGCTGAGGCTGTAAAGGCTGAGGTAGCACAGATTTCAAAGTGTCTCACAGAGCTTGAGCCGCTCGAGAAAGAGTATCAGGACAAGGTGCTTGAGGATATGATGAAGATTCCAAACATCATCGATCCATCAGTTCCAATCGGAAAGGATGATACCTTCAACGTGGAGAACGAGAAGTTTGGTGAGCCTGTTGTTCCTGATTTCGAGATTCCTTATCATACAGATATCATGGAGAGATTTGACGGAATAGACCTTGATGCAGCAGGAAAGGTTGCAGGAAACGGTTTCTATTATCTGATGGGAGATATCGCACGTCTTCACTCAGCCATGACAGCATATGCGCGTGACTTCATGATTGGAAAGGGCTTTACATACTGTATCCCACCATTCATGATCCGTTCAAATGTCGTAACAGGCGTTATGAGCTTTGAGGAGATGGATGCCATGATGTACAAGATTGAGGGAGAGGATCTCTACCTTATCGGCACATCTGAGCACTCAATGATCGGTAAGTTCATCGATACAATAAACGATGAGTCAAAGCTTCCATACACACTCACAAGCTACTCACCTTGCTTCCGTAAGGAAAAGGGTGCACACGGCATTGAGGAGAGAGGTGTTTACCGTATCCATCAGTTTGAGAAGCAGGAGATGATTGTTGTCTGCAAGCCACAGGATTCAAAGGAATGGTATGAGAAGATGTGGAAGTACACAGTAGAGCTTTTCAGAAGTCTCGATGTGCCTGTCCGTACTCTCGAGTGCTGTTCAGGAGACCTCGCAGATCTCAAGGTTAAATCATGCGACGTAGAGGCATGGTCACCAAGACAGAAGAAGTACTTCGAGGTTGGAAGCTGCTCTAACTTAGGCGATGCACAGGCAAGACGTCTTAAGATTCGTGTAAAGAGCGAGGATGGCAAGAAATACTTTGCACATACTCTTAACAACACAGTTGTTGCTCCACCACGTATGCTTATCGCATTCCTTGAGAACAACCTGAATGCAGATGGCTCTGTAAATATCCCTAAGGCACTTCAGCCATACATGGGTGGTACAGAGAAGCTTATTCCGAAGCACTAGTATAGCGTTCTGGTTTTTGAAATAAACTGGTTCATGTATATAGTTAATACATGTATATAACAGCCGTAGCTGCGATTGAAAGATAAATCGCGGCTACGGCTGTTTTTAATTATCTATTTAAATTCTACAATATCATTCGGAGTGCAATCAATGATATTGCATAATTTTTCTACGGTTAGCAAAGTTATGTTTTTGTTTTTCTTTAAACCGTCTAAAGTTTTATTATCCAAGCCTGATTTTAATAAGTGATATTGAGAAATGTTCTTCATTTCTAGTGTTTTCCATAATGGTGCATAGCTAATAATATTTATCATCTCCTTATATTTGATAGCTTGATTATATTGATGTATTATTAAAATAAATATTGTGGAGATATTCACAATGTGATATAATCAATAAAAATCACAAAGGAGATGTATATTTATGAAAAGATTTTTACAGGTGTTGGCTTTGATTTTTTTTGGCTTTATAGGCCTTATAGGAGCATTTTTTTTATTGATGCTGCTACTCGAATTTTTTGCGAATTTAGTTTTATCACATAGGGTTGGTGTAAGTGGTGCATTGGGATGGATGATTGCTGGTATTATATGTTTAGCAATTGGAGGAGGTGGTGTATGGTTTGCATTATCTATGGACAGATGTCCGGCATGTAAGAAAATATTTGCCATGAAACCCGGTAAAATGGAGTTTTTAGGTAAGGAAAATGTTGTAGAAAGAAAAGAATATAATATTTACAATAGAAATCATGAGGTAACCGGAACATATGAAAAGGATGTACCTGTAACGAAATTATATTATTATCAGTGGTACATATGTAAATATTGTGGTCATAAAGAGTCTGAAACCATTGTAAGATAACATACAAGCTTGTAGGAGATATTGGACTATTATTCACATTTATATTAAAAAGGAGAAATAAAAAATGAAAAAAATATTAGTAAAGATAATATTATTGACTGTATGTATGGTATTTATGCTGTCGGGATGTTCTAGTAAGCCGGATGAAAAAAAGGTAACGGAAGACTTGAAGTCTTTTGAAAATGAAAATTTGAAATCCGGCGGGGAAAAAATTGATTCGGTAAAAATTGATAATTCTGAAAGTAATGATGATTCATATACGCTATATTGTACAGTAAAAACAGAAAAGAATGATATATCATATGAAAAACAGGTGAATGCAATATATAAAAAATCTAAGAAATGGGAGTTGGCAAACGTTCAGGTAAATATAAATTCAGAGTGGAAAATTACGCCTCTTAAAGGAGTAAGTAAAAAAGTCATAGAATCAGATCTTGTAGGTGAAGTAATAAAGCTTAAAAATGAGGAATGGGAAATAGAAAAAGGTGAAATCAGTGATTTATCGATAACCAAGCAGGAAACAGACTTGAAAAACAAAAGAGATAAAATAACTGTTAATATCACTTTAGATGGTGCAGTAGAAAAAGCAAAGGGAAGCTTAATTGTTGAATATAGTTTTGATAAAGAGTGGAATTTTAAAGGTGTAACCGATGCATCTAATGTAATATCTGAAGTCAAAGAAGACAAAAAACTGGATACCTCAGAAAAATCAATATTAAGCTATATTACAAAACAATCTTTTCAATATGGTAATAAGTCAAATGGTTCAGGTTTAGTTTCGATAATAAGTGATTCTACAGTTCAGGAAATACCTATGACAGAATCTGAGATAAGTAATTTTAAAATAAAAGAACAGTCTTCGGGAGCGAAGGGAACCATACAGACTGTTAAATGCAGTGCAACACTAACTAAAAAATATGTTACATTTTCTTTGGAAATGGAATTAACATTTACCTACAGTAGCGGTTGGAATGAACCATCAATTGAGACTAATGCAAAATTAGAAAATCTTGATATTACAGGTGAGTGGACCGGAAATTACACGGCAGCCGGAAGTAGTGGAACAGTATCTCTTAATATTTCAGAGGTAAATGGCGATGAGGTGTCGGGCTCTTATAGCTATACACCTGATAGAATAGACAAATATACACAGCCGGGCAGCTATAGTTTTTCGGGAACAATAGATAAAGAAACTTTAATGCTTAATCTTGAAGCAGGAGAGTGGATTTCAAAGCCGGAAAGAGTGTTATCAACGGATAAGGTCAATATTAGAGCCTTTATTAAAATAAATGACGAAATAATGGAAGGACTAGGTCATGATTCTGCACCATTTAAAGTATCAAAATAAATTATCATTTACTATGCTGCTTGTATGCATCAGTCTCTTAACTGCCTGTGGAAGCACAAAAGTAAATTCAAATAAAACTTCAGAAGTTCATTCAGGTGTTGATACAGAAAATAATGTATACAGTACAAAAGAGACAGAAGTGGCTACCGAGAATGAACAGGATAATACTGAACTTGGTGAAACATTTTATACTCTTGGAAGAATGGAAAAACCAAAAATACTGTTTGCATATGATTATTCAGTAAACTGGAAGTATATAGATATTGGTGAAGGGACCGAGTATAGACAGGAAAAGATAGAGGATCGCAAGGGTGCCGAAATTATATTTTGGCACTATGCGGAACAATTTTCCCAATATTATGGAGGTGGATATGATTTGCAAACTGCAAGCGTGGATAAGGTTGCAGATTGTGATTTTCGTATGGAAACCGAAGGCAATGAGGATGATTTGGGAAAGTTTTGTGTTGCAAAAATCAAGGTTATTGCTATAGAAGATGGTCTTAGCGATGAAGGTGAACAGGAATTTGATGGACCAACTTATTACGCGGTTGTTCCGGAAAGTTATTTGGGTCAGACCACATTTAAGGGAGGCGGAGGAGTATATGAAGAGTGCTCATGGAATTATTATGGAGGTACTTATGCGGTAGTAGCAGAAGCTGAAAGTGGAAAATTTACTGAGTCAGAGGAAAATGACATTATCAAATTTCTATCAACATTTAGACAAGAATATGAATAAATTCAGTGGTTTTTGAAATAAAAACTGGGGCGGAGAAGAAGTGGTTGGTTTGCAAGTATTTAACTACAAAAACGGTCATGCAAAATTCTTTTGATTAACGGCATTGACACCAAATGTGATACCACGTATAATATAGATAGGAGGTATTCAGAATGTCAAAATGGGATAAACTATTAACGAGAATATGTGCTTTGTCAAAAGACCTCCGGTTTGATGAATTGCGTAAGGTATTGGAAAGCTATGGATATGTAATGAATGCCTCAAAGGGCGGAAGCAGTCATTACACGTTCAGAAAAGCCGGATGTCAACCGATTACGATACCGAAGCATGAACCTATCAAAAAAGTGTATGTTGAGATGGTAAAACAGATTGTGGAAAGTGAGGCGGTGAATGATGAAAACGCTGAATGATTATTTTACAATGAATTATCGTATGGAAATTGTAGAGGATAAGGATGAGGGTGGTTTTGTGGTTTCATTTCCGGAGCTCCCGGGATGTATTACCTGCGGAGAAACAGTAGAATCCGCTGTCGCAAACGCTTTAGATGCCAAGAAAGCATGGTTAGAAGCTGCTATGGAAGATGGTATTGAAATCCATGAGCCGGACAGCTTAGAGGATTATTCTGGACAGTTTAAACTTAGAATTCCACGAAGTCTTCATCGTTCCCTTGCAGAACATTCTAAGAGGGAAGGTATCAGCATGAATCAGTATTGTGTATATCTTCTTTCCAGAAACGATGCAGTTTATTCAAAATTATAGACTAAATGAAATAGGGGGGCTGTTATGTTTTTTCTTATAGCGAAGGATAATGAATGGGCTGGATTGCTTAGTAGTCTGGATATGTTTTCTGATGATTTTATGGAAGAAGAACGGATACAGCCTGAAGTACAGGTAAGGGAAGATTTCTAATGAATTTACAGAGAAGAAAATCCCTTACCAAATACTTCACTGGTACTCATCACAGACATAAAAGCATGCAGCTTATTCTGATGTATGAAGCTTCTAAGCTCCACGGCCTGCTTCTTTGTGAGTGTGCTGAAAACAATATAGTTTTTCTCACCGGTGTAGGCACCTCTGGCCTCCACATATGTGGCGCTCTTCTCCAGAGTGTTGGTAATGTAATCGCATATCACATCCTTGTCATCGCAGATAAGCATTATGGATTTTCTGAGCATGATATTTTCGATGATTGCATCAATCATAAATGATTTCACAACAAGTCCGACAAATGAATACAGAGCCGTCTTTATGTCAAACACAAAGCATGCAATTATAATCATGACGAGGTCGGTGAGAAATAAAGCCATGCCGATATTTTCTACATGTGCATATTTTTTTACAATCATGGCGATGACATCGGTTCCGCCACTTGAAGCACCTACATAGAAAAGCAGTGCAGATGCGATTGCAGGAAGAGCGATGGCAAAAATCAGCTCAAGCATTGGCTCGTTTGAGAGCGGATGAGTGAGCGGATCAAGTTTTTCAAGTGCCAGAAGCTCAATTGATAAAAGAACTGTGGCATAGGTAGTCTTAATCGCAAAGCCTTTGCCAAGGAAGAAAAAGCCCACTACAAGCAGAAGCATGTTCACAATAGTAGAAAACATACTCGCTGAGAGAGGTGTAATCTTTGCAAACACAACTGCGGCACCGGTTACGCCACCGAAGGTAAAGTTGTTTGGGAACTTGAAATAGTATACACCGATTGCCATAATGGTGATACTGAGAGTCATTATCAGAAAATTTTTTATCTGTTTAAGCATTCTTGTTCTCCTTTGTGATTTGACAGCTTGACAGCTATTTATTACAGTGCTGTGTATCATAGCTTCCTTTTGTATTATTAATCGTGCAAATCTTAATATTTATTTGCATGGATAGTGTAGGACGATGAATGTCTGATGTCAATATAATCCGTTAAATAAATTATAAGTATTATTTCTATAAAAGATATGTTATATTAGCAAAACTAATAAGAATAATTACAATATATAATTGGAAAATTTAGCACTATGAAGGTATACTATAGGTATTGAACGAATTGCAGATTATTAGGAGGAACAATAATGGATTACAAGAATTCAGGTGTTGATATCGAGGCAGGTTACAAGTCAGTAGAGCTTATGAAAAAGCATGTAAAGGAGACTATGAGACCGGAGGTGTTAGGTGGTCTCGGAGGTTTCTCAGGAGCATTCTCACTTGCTTCCATCAAGGATATGGAGGATCCGGTGCTTTTATCGGGAACAGATGGCTGCGGAACCAAGGTAAAGCTTGCTTTCATCATGGACAAGCATGATACAATCGGAATCGATGCAGTTGCCATGTGTGTAAATGATGTGGCATGTGCAGGCGGTGAGCCATTATTTTTCCTTGATTATATAGCATGTGGAAAGAACTATCCGGAGAAGATTGCTACAATCGTAAGCGGTGTGGCAGAGGGCTGTAAGCAGTCAGGCTGTGCACTCGTTGGTGGAGAGACAGCAGAGCATCCGGGTCTTATGCCTGAGGACGAGTATGACCTTGCAGGCTTTGCGGTTGGTGTGGTTGACAGAAAGGACATCATCACAGGCGAGGGCTTAAAGGATGGTGATGTACTTATCGGAATGGCATCAACAGGCGTACACTCAAATGGATTTTCACTTGTCAGAAAGATTTTCAAGATGGACAAGGAGACATTAAATACATATCATGAAGAGCTTGGCACTACACTCGGAGAGGCACTTCTTGCCCCTACAAGAATCTATGTAAAGGCTCTTAAGGCTGTAAAGGACGCAGGAGTCACAGTAAAGGCCTGCAGCCATATCACAGGCGGCGGCTTCTATGAGAATATCCCACGTATGCTCATCGATGGCAAACGTGCCGTAGTTGAGAAAAACAGCTACCCTGTTCCACCAATCTTTAAAATGATGGCTAGAGAGGGAAATGTTGAGGAGCAGATGATGTACAATACCTACAACATGGGACTTGGAATGATTGTCGCAGTTGACCCTGCAGACGTGGACAAGACTATGGAGGCTATGAAGTCTGCCGGAGATACACCATACGTAGTCGGAAAGATTATTGACGGCGAGAAGGGTGTAGATCTCGTATAATAACATTCAATATATTGTTAATAATTGTATACATCGTTGCGAGGAAAAAGAATGAAAATTGCAGTATGTGTATCGGGTGGCGGCACCAATCTTCAGGCCATCATAGATGCAATAGATAACGGAACAATTACAAACACACAGATAGAGGTTGTTATCAGCAACAACGCAGATGCATATGCGCTTGAGAGAGCAAAAAAAGCAGGAATAAAGGCAGTATGCATCTCGCCAAAGAGCTATGAAAGCAGAGCTGCCTTCAATGAAGATTTCTTAAAGCAGCTTAACTCATATCATGTGGATTTAGTCGTACTGGCAGGCTTTCTGATAGTGATTCCACCGGAGATGATAAAGCAGTACAGAAACAGAATCATAAATATCCATCCATCGCTCATACCATCCTTCTGCGGCACAGGCTACTATGGTCTTAAGGTGCATGAGGGAGTGCTTGCACGCGGTGTGAAGGTGACAGGTGCCACCTGCCACTTTGTGGATGAAGGCACAGACACAGGCCCTATTATTTTACAGAAGGCAGTCGAGGTAAAGCAGGGTGACACACCTGAGGTGCTTCAGCGCAGGGTTATGGAGCAGGCTGAGTGGAAAATCATGCCACACGCTATCGACCTGATAGCAAATGGCAGGGTGTCAGTAGAAGACGGACATGTTATTATAGATGAGAAGTAATGACAGTGCTGTAAGTAATTAGTATGTAAACACAGATAGATTATGATTACCGGACAATGAAAAGCTTATATATAGCTTAGGTATAGGAGGCAAAAATGAAGGTATTAGTAGTAGGAAGCGGCGGAAGAGAGCATGCAATATGCAGGGCTGTTGCAAAGAGCTCACGCGTTGATAAGATATACTGTGCACCTGGCAATGCAGGTATCGCTGCACTTGCAGAGTGTGTGCCAATCGGTGCGATGGAATTTGATAAGCTCGTATCATTTGCAAAGGATAATGCCATTGATTTTACAATCATCGGCATGGATGATCCGCTTGTAGGTGGTATCGTTGACGAGTTTGAAAAGGCAGGGCTCAAGTGCTTCGGACCAAAGAAGAATGCAGCTATTCTTGAGGGCTCAAAGGCATTTTCAAAGGACCTCATGAAAAAGTATAATATCCCTACTGCGGCATATGAGAATTTTACTGATGCCAAAGAGGCTCTTAAATATTTAGAGACAGCAAAGTTCCCTATCGTGTTAAAGGCAGACGGACTTGCTCTCGGAAAGGGTGTGCTTATCTGTAATACTCTTGAGGAGGCAAAAGAGGGTGTCAGAACCATCATGGAGGACAAGAAGTTCGGAACAGCCGGAAACACCATGGTAGTTGAGGAGTTCATGACAGGCCGTGAGGTTTCAGTGCTTTCATTTGTAGACGGAAAGACTATCAGGATTATGTCATCTGCGCAGGACCACAAGCGTGCAGGCGATGGAGATACAGGTCTTAATACAGGCGGCATGGGCAATTTCTCACCTAGTCCGTTCTATACCAAAGAGGTCGATGAGTTCTGCAAGAAGTATATTTATCAGGCAACTGTAGATGCTATGGCTAAAGAGGGCAGACCTTTTACAGGAGTTATCTTCTTCGGACTCATGCTTACAGAGGATGGACCAAAGGTGCTTGAGTACAATGCAAGATTCGGAGATCCTGAGGCTCAGGTTGTGCTCCCTCGTATGAAGAATGATATCATTGATGTGATGGAGGCCTGTGTAGACGGAACTCTTGACACAATAGATTTGCAGTTTGAGGATAATGCATGCGTATGCGTAGTTCTGGCATCAGACGGATATCCTGTCAAGTATGAGAAGGGCTTTAAGATAACCGGCTTTGAGAAGTTTGACGGCAAAGATGATTATTACTGCTATCATGCCGGCACCAAATTTGATGATGACGGAAATATCGTCACAAACGGTGGTCGTGTGCTTGGTATCACTGCAACAGGCGCCACACTCAAGGAGGCCAGAGCCAAGGCTTACGAGGCAACAGAGTGGGTACAGTTTGATAATAAATACATGAGACATGATATCGGAAAGGCAATAGATGAAGCATAAGGGTATTATTTTTGATATGGATGGAACTCTCTGGGATTCAGCAGAGAACGTGGCAAAATCATGGAATAAGGCCATAGCAGATTATGGCTATGAGAGGGCACCTATTACAAAAGAAGACATGTATTCAGTAATGGGAAAGACAATGGATGTACTGGCATCCATTATCTTTCCTAATTGTACTTGCAGAGATGAGTTAATTAATGTATGCTATAGAGAAGAAAACGATTACCTGACCGCTCATGGGGGAGAGCTTTATCCTGATGTTGAAAAGACGCTTGATGAGCTGTCAGAAAGCTATGACCTTTATATAGTCAGCAATTGTCAGCGTGGTTATATAGAGTCTTTTTTTGCGTACCACGGACTTGGCAGGTATTTTAAGGATACTGAGTGCTACGGCAACAATGAGCTCGAAAAGTCAGAAAACATAAAGCTTATTGTAGAGCGTAATAATATAGATGAGGCAGTGTATGTAGGTGACATACAGGGAGACTACGATTCCAGCAAAAAGGCAGGAGTAAAGTTCATCCATGCAGCATACGGGTTCGGCACAATAGATGACGATGTGCCGGCAATTCACAGATTCTCTGAGCTGCCGCAGGTGGCTGACAGAGTATTTGAGGAAATTGAAAAGCTCTGATGAGAATTTAATTTGAAGTAAAGTTTATGAATATGTAGATAATGGGGTTTCCACATGGCAGATAAGCGTAACAGAGGGAGAAGAATTACAGATAGAATAACAGAGGCTTACTATGAGCTGATGAAGATTGTTGCAGAAAACAATCATGAGCGCGTGTTTGAGTACTATGTGGAAGATGATGAGGCATATATTTTCAAAATAGTCAACTCTTCTCCGGCTCAGGAGACAGTATATCCGTTTTTTAAACAAAATATTGACACATACATGTCAGAGTGTCCGGAAGACAGCATCGAATGCTTCAAAAAGCAGCTTGATAAATGTCTGCTTCGGCCTATGCGTACTGCATTCCAGCTTAGTTTTATATCAGAGGATGGCAAGAGCAAGCCGGTTGAGATGTACATGGTCAGCATACCTGATTTGGATAAAAAGGTATGTATGGTAGTTGGAGTAATGTTTGATCTCAGAGATGAAAAGGGGCTTTTGGACTCGCTGACAGGCACATACAATCACCTTGCATTTGAGAATAAATGTACATCACTTATCAGGCAAAATGGAACAAAGCTTTTGTTTGTGATGCTTGATGTGGATGATTTCAAGATAGTAAATGACACCTTGGGACACAATGTAGGGGATAGGGTATTAAGCCAGACAGGACAGGTGCTTAAGGAAGCAGTTGGAGCCAATGGTATAGTTGGCAGGCTTGGCGGTGATGAGTTTGCAGCAATTGTATTTGGATTAGAGGACAGTGATGCTGTGGACGAGTTCTGCGTAAAGCTGTCAGGCAAGCTGAAGAATATTATTTTTGATATGGAGTATTCTGCATCAATCGGCATGACTACCGGCGATGACAGAGAGCTGACCTTTAAGGATCTGTACTATGAGGCGGATCAGGCTATGTATTACTCAAAGAGGCAGGGAAAGAATCGCATATCGTTTTTCGATTCTATCAGGAAAAACGATATAAGCGTTGCTCATAATTCCTGCGCTCCTTCCAATACAGATGTATCCTGCAGGCTGTCAGATATGGAGATATTCTCGTATGATGAAATGCCGGACTATATACTTGCAGTAGATGAGGAGAGCCGTAGAATAGTATTTGTCAATAAGGCTATCAGAAATTCAAGCGTTATGACAGAATCTCAGATTGATGAATTTATTTCAAAGCCGTTTGAGGATGGGTTTATTGATTTGTTTTTACGGAAAAAAGAGCAGGGAAACAGAGTATCGGTCTTTTCAGGAAAGGATCATCCCGACAATATAGTTGCAAAGCTGTTAGGCGAAAAGAAGCTCATAATCAAGCTGAATCATAAGGATTATAATGGCTATAGACTGCTCATGATGATAGATTTGAGTGATGAGTCAAAGCTGAATGCTGTTATGAGACGGATAATCAACTACAGGTCGTTTATGCAGAATTTCATTGATGCTATTAATGATACCACCGAAGGCTTGGGGTATAGGAACTATTTACGGCTGCTTAGAGAGTTTTATAATGCAGATTGTGTGGCTGTCATTTATAATGGAGAGAGTGCGTGGGACACAATTGAGGAGATACATATACCAAGTGCTAAGATTATGGCAAAGGTGGTTAATGAATCTGTTTCAAGAGGTGCAATTACAGATTTTCTCGCTCTGTTTAATGACGCTGGCCGTGTGTTTATAAGTGATATTCAGTCAATTGAGGGTGAATGCAGGGATTTATTCAAGCGTATGGCTGATGTCAGAATATGGTCTACATCTGCTGTTCTTCTAAACAAGAGGGAACAATGCTTTGGTGCCATCGTGGTTATGAATCCAAGAGCCAATTCAGGAAGTCTGGATTTGATTGATATGGTTGGTATTTCAATATCGAATAGTCTGTTTTATGAGAAGGCGAGGGCAGAGTATGAGTACAGGCTCAATTTTGATCAGGTCACAGGCTTAAGAAAGAGAGAGACCTTTAATAATTTGGGAGAGAGCTATGTGGAGTATGACTGCAGCTTTATGGGAGTATTTGCATCAGATATCATAAGGCTTTCAGATATAAATGATAAGTTTGGATATGCGGCAGGGAATGCGCGTCTTAGGATGGTTGCAGATGTGATCAGGGGCGTTTTTACAGGCTACGATATATACAGGTACGAGCAGGATGAGATAGTTGTTTTTTGCAAGGATATTGATAAAAAATCATTTATGGGACTTGTCAGGATAGTAAGGGAAAGCCTTGATGATCTGGATGTCTCAGTATCGACAGGCTTTAGTTGGACGGACAAGCCCGACATAGCAAGGCAGCTCTCAGAGGTTCGCTTAATGTATGATATTGAAAAGGACGCAAAGCTTAAGAGTCTTGACAGTATAATGAGAAATAAGGTATTTAAGGATGTGGTTTCTGAGATTGAAAAGGGAAGCTTCATGGTGTATTATCAGCCGAAGGTTGATTCAAGAACAGGCATCACAGTCGGGGCGGAGGCCCTTATCAGATTTTTTGATGAGGCTCATGGCGTTGTAGGACCAATTCATTTTATCGAGATTTTAGAAGAAAACAGATGCTCGCATCTTATTGATTTATTTGTACTTGATGAGGTATGCAAGGCGCAGAAGCTTCGCTGTATAAGTGACAGGAGAGTGGTTCCGGTATCTGTGAATTTTTCAAAAAATTCACTGGAATATGCAGACCTCTTGGATCAGGTGAAGGAGATAATGAACAGGTATGAGCTCCCGGAGGGGCTCGTTCAGATAGAGATAACAGAGTCTGTTGGTGATATGGATATTGTATTGATAAATAATATCGCGCAGTCGCTGATTTCAATGGGCTTTCGTCTTTCGATGGATGACTTTGGCACGAAGTACTCAAATCTTGAGATGCTCTTTAAGTTTCCGTTCAGCATTGCTAAAATTGACCGTTCCCTGGTCAAGAATCTCGAGAGCAATGAAAAGAGCAGGATTATGTTAAAGCACCTCATATCCATGATTATGGAGCTTGGCATAGAGTGTGTTGCCGAGGGAGCAGAGAATGAGGAGCAGGTAAGGCTATTACAGCAGTTTGGCTGTAATATTATTCAGGGCTATTTCTATTCAAAGCCGGTTACACTTGATGTTTTCACGAGTGAGTTCGTGGAAAAAACAAGGAATCAATTGTGATTCACAATTTTATATATAATGCAGCTATTAACAGGCGCCTGTAGCAGGAAAGCGTATAACAGCTGCAAAAAAAGATAAAAGGAAAGGAAGAAAAATGTTAGAAAAAATCTTCAAACTCAAACAAAACAACACAACGGTCAAGACAGAGATTCTTGCCGGTCTGACAACATTCATGACCATGGCATACATCATTGCTCTTAACCCAAACCTCCTCACCGGATTTGGTGCTGAGGGAACAAAAGCACTATGGAACGGAGTGTTCCTGGCAACATGTATTGCTTCGGCAGTCGGTATGTTTGTCATGGCATTTCTTGCCAACAAGCCATTTGCACTGGCTCCGGGTATGGGACTTAACAGCTTCTTTGCTGTAGTAGTTGCCAATATCGTAAGCATCACAGGCCTGTCATATGTTGATTCATTCCAGGCTGCACTGTGTATCATCCTTATTGAGGGTATTTTATTCTTCATACTTTCAATATTCAATATCCGTGACAAGATAGTAGATGCCATTCCTTATGGTGTCCGCATGGGTATTTCACCGGCTATCGGTCTTATGCTTTTAAATATCGGTTTTGGCTCAAATGCCGGTGTTTACTCAAAGGATGGCGGACCATTTTATGTGATGAAGGATTTCTTCGGTGCACTCACACCGGGACTTGCCAAAACAAATATGACAGATGGATATTCTTCAATGGTGCTCACTGTTGTGACTATGTTCATCGGACTTTTTGTTATCATTATTTTAGCTCATAAGGGCGTCAACGGAGCAGTACTTTTTGGTATGCTTGCAGCCTGCGTAGTTTACTGGGCAGGAGAGGCTATATTCTTTGGAACAAATCCTTTTGCATCACTTGCAACAGCTTCATTTGTGCCACAGTTTAAGGATATGGCAGATACAACACTGTTCAAGTTCGATTTCAAGGATTTCATCAGTATTGGATGGTTTACAGCAATTTCACTCATCATCACATTCTGTATCATAGATATGTTTGATACCATCGGAACACTTGTTGGTACTGCATCACGAGCAGGAATGGTTGATAAAGAGGGAAATATGCCAAACATGAAGGAGGCTTTGGTTTCCGATTCAGTTGCCACAATGGTTGGTGCCGTAACAGGTACATCTACAGTAACAACTTTTGTTGAGTCTGCATCAGGTGTAGAGGCCGGTGGACGAACAGGTCTTACAGCTTTCACAACAGGTATCCTGTTCCTTGCATGCATCTTTATAGCACCGCTTGCAGCAATCATTCCTGCCGCAGCAACATCATCAGCACTTATCTATGTTGGTATCCTGATGCTTGGCGGTCTTAAGAAGGTGGATTTCGAGGATCTTTCACAGGTTGCTCCGGTAGCACTCATGCTTATTGCAATGCCTATCTCCGGATCTATCGGACATGGTATAGGTCTTGGACTTATCACATATACTGTACTCAAGGTCTTTACAGGAAAAGCAAAGGAGGTTTCTATCCTTACTTATGCTATTTCGCTTCTTTTCCTTGTGAAGTTCTTCCTTGTAGTGTAGTGTTTTAAAGCTTAGTGATTCATAATGGTTATAGTACGAAAATGATATAATTAGCTTTTACATGCCGTCCATGGCATATAACGCCTTGCCCCGCCATCCTTGGCGGGGCATTGTTGTGTGCGGATATAATTCTAACAGCCACTAAGTGACTGCGTAAGGCTTAATGATGCATTAAACTGTGCTGTAGTGGCATTTTCTTATGTAGTGACAATAATTTATATACACAAACATATGTTCTTGACATTTAAACATAATCCATGTAAAATTATAATATGGACAAGCATAATGAAGAGCACATTTATGTGGCAATAGATTTAAAATCATTTTACGCATCAGTAGAGTGCAGAGAGAGGGGAAAGGATGCTCTGACCACTAATCTGGTCGTGGCAGATCCAACCCGCACGGAGAAGACTATCTGTCTTGCAGTATCGCCGGCTCTTAAGGCATATGGCATACCGGGCAGGGCGCGCCTTTTTGAGGTGGTACAGCGTGTGAAGGAGGTAAACAAGCTGCGTCTGTCGAAGCTTATGGCGAGTGGATATGCTGCCGGGACAGTGGAGAGAAGCCGACAAATTGAGGGCGAACAATCTGATAGAAAGCTATCAGCAGGTGAACAGCAAAAAAGAATTCAGGCTGAGGGCAATCCGGATGAAAGAAAAAAATATGTAACAGAAATTGATATGGCAGAAAATGATATAACAGAAAGCACAATGGCAGGCTTTGATTATGCATCATATAATGCGAAGCTGCTTGACGCACATTCTGAGTATGAGCTGACATACATTGTTGCACCGCCGCGTATGGCTTTGTATATGGATTACAGTACACGCATATACAATATTTATCTTAGGTATATCGCACCTGAGGATATCAGTGTTTACTCGATAGATGAGGTTTTTATGGATGTGACACACTATCTTCGCACTTATCACATGACGGCAAGGGAGCTTGCATCTAAGATGATAGACGATGTCCTTAAGGATACCGGTATCACGGCAACCTGCGGCATTGGTACCAATCTGTATCTGTGCAAGATAGCCATGGATATTATGGCAAAGCATGCCATGCCTGATGAGCGAGGAGTGCGTATAGCAGAGCTTAATGAGAATAGCTATAGGCGAAAGCTATGGGACCACAGGCCGATTACCGATTTCTGGAGAGTGGGAGCAGGTTATGCCAAAAAGCTCGAGGCAGCCGGCATGTATACAATGGGAGATGTGGCCAGGTGCTCAACAGGCGGTTCGAATGATTTTTACAATGAGGAAAAGCTGTATAAGATGTTTGGCATCAATGCAGAGCTTCTTATAGACCATGCATGGGGGTATGAGCCTGTTACAATAGCTGATATCAAGGCATACAGACCGCAGACCAACAGTATCAGTTCAGGGCAGGTGCTTCAGGAGCCATATGATTATGAGAAGACAAAGCTTATTGTGCGTGAGATGACGGACCTTCTTGTGCTTGATCTGGTAGATAAGAGGCTGGTTACAGACCAGATAGTACTCACTATAGGGTATGATATTGCAAATCTGTCTAATAAGGCGGATAGCTGTTTGGGCAATAATTATGACCACGTATTAAATAATAAAGGCAGAGACAGTATTGGCGGTAAGAAAGGTACACACAGAGATTATACAGGTGAGATTACCATAGACCGATACGGCAGAAAGGTTCCAAAGCATGCACATGGTACAGCAAATTTAGGGCGTTATACGTCATCCACGCGCATCATCATGGATGCTGTGATGGAGCTTTATGATCGTATCATAGATCCTTCTCTTCTGACACGAAGGATTACTGTGGTGGCAAACAGGGTCTGTGATGAGAGCAAGGTGCAGGAAAGTGAGCAGTTTGAGCAGCTTGATTTATTTACAGATTATCAGGAGAGGGCTAAGGAAAAGCAGAAAGAGGATGAGGCGCTTTCCAGGGAGAGAAAGCTTCAGGAGGCTATGATTTCCGTCAAGAAGAAATATGGAAAGAATGCCATGCTAAAGGGCATGAATCTTGAGGAGGGTGCCACAACTATTTCAAGGAACAATCAGATTGGCGGACACAAGGCATAGCAGCAACTGCTGTGGTTCTTAATCGGATTTTTCTTAGTTGTTTAAAATAGTTACGAAAAAGTATATAAGGAGCATGGCATGGGAAAATATGATGATATTATAGATTTACCACATCATGTGTCAAAGGTACATCCGCAGATGTCTATATGGGACCGCTCAGCACAGTTTGCACCTTTTGCGGCACTTACAGGTCATGAGGAGGCTATTGCAGAGACAGCGAGGCTCACAAACGAGTGGCATGAGCCTGATGAGGACAAAAAAAGAGAGCTTGATGAGAAAATGAATGAGCTCATGATGCTTTATAGAAAGAGTAATTTCAATTCAGACAGTTTATATGACGAAAATGTCATAAACACAATGGCAGAGAATTATTTTGAGGTGACATATTTTGTGCCGGATGAGCACAAGGAGGGTGGCAGCTATGAGCATGTGACAGGGTATCTTAAAAAGCTTGACAGCATAGGGCACCTGATGATAGTTGTGGATGATAATGGTACAGAGACGGTAATTGATACAAGAAGAATATATGATATAGATTTGTGATGATTTTGTTAGGAATGTATTACTTGTAAATGTGGTATAGAAAGCAGGAAATTATAAAGATGGACAAGCAGATAGAAAGAGCCGGGGATGACAATAAAAATAATATTGGTGTGTTATATGGCATCGGTGTAGGGCCGGGAGATCCCGGGCTTATGACTTTAAAGGCTATCAATACAATAAAAGCATGTGATATAATTGCAATCCCTGCAGTTTCAAAAGAGGAATGCTATGCGTACAGCATAGTGCAGGCTGTTTTACCGGAGATAGAGAAAAAACAGATTATGTGCACTCCCTTTCCCATGATAAAGGACAAGGAAAAGCTTACTATATCACACAATAAGATATACTGTGACATAGTAAGTGAGCTTGAAGATGGCAAAAATGTGGCAATGCTTACAATCGGCGATCCAAGCGTGTATTCGACATATATGTATATCCATAAGCGTGTCATGCAGGCAGGTTTTACGGCAGTAATGATAAGCGGTGTGCCGTCGTTTTGTGCAGCTGCAGCGCGGCTTGGCATTTCGCTTGGTGAGATGAGGGATGAGATACATATCATACCGGCTTCGTATGATGTGAAGGATACCGTGGGCTACGGTGGCACCTGTGTATACATGAAATCGGGAAAGAAGCTTGCAGATCTGATAGAAGTGCTTCGCACAGAGTCCAAAGGCGAGGCAGGTGAAGGAGCTGATATGACAGTGTATGGTGTGACCAATTGTGGCATGGAGTCTGAGCGTGTGTACAGGGGGCTGGATGAGCTTACCGAAGCAAAAGGATATCTGACAATAGTTATAGTGAAATATAGCTAAAATGTGAGTTTACTTTTTGTGCATAATTACTATAATAGTATAGTGAATAGAATATATATATATTTGAATATAGAAAAGAGCTGAAATATCACATGAGTATAGTGGATAGATTTGGAGAAAAAGTAGGCGAGATAGCAGAAAAAGATCCTGTCAAGGCGAGGAAGATTTTACTTGCAGGATATAGATTACAGGAAAAGAGATTAGCATTATTTCCGGATAGAAAGCTTCCGATGTCAGGGCAGTATGTGGCAAAGGTTGTCATAAATAATATCATACAGGCACTTGCAAAGCCTGAAAATGCCGCCATGGTCAGTATTTTTGTACCGGGTGAGCTTTTGACGGCGGCAGGTCTCACACCATATTCGGTTGAGGCATTATCGTGCTTTATTGCAGGAACTAAATGCGAGCAGGCCTTTCTCAGACAGACCGAGAAGGAAGGTTTTCCGGAAACTATGTGCTCGTATCACAGGGTTTTTCTGGGCGCAGCATTAAATGGTATAGTGCCAAAGCCAAAGTGCATGGTGTATACAAACCTGGCATGCGATGGCAATATGATGACATTTCCGTATCTAAAGGAAAAATATGAAATACCAGGCTTTTATATAGATGTTCCATATGAGAAGAATCATGACTCTGTTATGTATGTAGCAAAGCAGCTTAGGGAGCTTAAGAATTTTTTACAGGATGTCACCGGAAGAAAAATCACAGAGGAGTCTGTGAAAAAGGCTGTGGACAAGAGCAAAATTGCATCAAATAATTATTACAGGCAGCTTCACCTGAGAAAAGGACATGATATTGCGTCAACTCTCACCAATGAGCTGTATGCGCTTTTCATGTGTCATCTGCTTGCAGGAACTGATGAATCAGTCAGATATACACAGCTTCTGAGAGATGATGTGAGACGTGCACCGGCAGGCGATGGCTTTCATGTACTTTGGATGCACACCATGCCGTTTTTGCAGGATGCAGTGAAGGATGTGTTCAATTACAGTGATACAATCCATATCAGTGTAAGCGATTTTATAGCGGATGGTTTCAGAAGCATGGAGTCGGATGATCCTTACGAGGCACTTGCCGAAAAAATGGTTTACTGCATTTATAATGGCAGCGTGAACCAGAGAATAGAGGAGGCAAAGGAGCTTGCCGACACAGTTGGAGCAGACGGTGCTGTACTTTTTGCGCACTGGGGCTGTAAGAATACAATCGGTGCATCAAGCCTTATAAAGAGCTCACTCGAGAGGGAAGGACTTCCAACTATGGTTTTAGACGGAGACGGCTGCAACCCGGCAAATGCCAGTGATGGACAGATTTCCACAAGGCTTCAGGCATTTGTGGAGATGCTTACAGAGCAGGAACGTAATTAGAAATAATACACCGGTTATTGCGTCCGGTGTGTGGATATTTACTATAAACCAATTTCAGAAAGTGGAAAACAGATGATAAATTATGTTTGTAAATATGCTCCGGTAGAGCTGTTTAAGGGCTTTGGACAGGAATGTGCTGTGCTTGAGGAGATGCCGGAGAATTTTGATAAATCAGATAAGATAGCTCATGCGAATCTCTGCGGATTCGGCAAATCAGTCATACAGGCTGTGCTCGAGGGCAAGGTAGAGGAGCTTGTGCTCGTGAACTGCTGTGATTCAATGCGCAGAGTCTATGATATCATAGAGAATACAAAGAAATGCAAATTCCTGTATATGCTTGATCTGCCTCATGAGGATAACGAGTGTGAGAACATAAAATTTGCACAGTCAATTCTTCGTTTGAAGAAAGCATATGAGAGATATTCGCACAGGACATTCGACAGGGAGCTTTTTATAAAGTCATTTGCAAAACCTCAATCTGAGCGCAAGCCTTACATAGGTCTTATGGGCGTGCATGTGAGCAGTATTCTTGAGAAGACAATACGTGAAAATATGCAGATGGATGTGGAAAATATGACATGCACATCCGGCAGAAATCTCATTATTTTACAGAAGGATCTTAGAAATATGGATGATGAGACTCTCTTTTTAGCATATGCAGAGAGCCTGCTCGGACAGATGCCGTGTGCCAGAATGAACAATAATACAAGAAGAAACCAGCTCTTTTTAGACCCTAGCCTTAAGGGCATCATATATCACACGATAAAGTTCTGCGATTACTATGGCTTTGAGTATGCAAGCATAAAGAATAATATTAAGGTGCCTCTTTTAAAGCTTGAGACGGATTTTACAAGCCAGAGTGCCGGGCAGCTTCTGACAAGAATACAGGCATTTGCAGAGACAATAGAGGGCTCAGATGACATGGACCCTACAAAAGGCATAAGCGAGGAGGCAAGAAGAAGGATGGAATCAGGAGTCTACTATGTAGCAGGAATTGACAGCGGCTCAACAAGTACAGATGTGGTGATACTGGATCAGGACGGAAAAATTAAATCGACAATGATTATTCCGACAGGTGGCGGCGCTATGATGAGTGCCGAAAAGAGTCTTGAGAAGGCTGTCGAAAAGGCCGGTATATCAAAGGATGATATTGTAAGGATTGTAACAACAGGATATGGACGTGCATACATCAACAGCGGCGATGACAGCATCACAGAGATTACATGCCATGCAAAGGGCGCGCATTATCTGAATCCCAACGTGCGCACAGTTATTGACATAGGTGGACAGGATATAAAGGCAATCAGCATAGATGAAAATGGTGCTGTGAAGAATTTCCTGATGAACGATAAATGTGCGGCAGGAACCGGACGTTTTCTGGAGATGATGGCAAGGACACTCGGACTTTCACTTGAGGAGATGAGCACCATGGGACTTGAGTGGAAGGAAAACATTGTGATTTCAAGCATGTGTACAGTTTTTGCAGAGTCTGAGGTAGTATCGCTGGTGGCACAGAACAAGGCTGTTTCTGATATTATCCACGGACTAAACATGTCTGTAGCTTCAAAGGTAGGCGCACTTGCAGCAAGGCTTGGGCAGGATAATCCGGGTGAGTATATGATGACCGGCGGAGTGGCAAAGAACAAAGGCATCACAAATGCACTTGAAGAAAAGCTCGGCGCAAAGCTGTATATTTGCGATGAGGCACAGCTTTGCGGAGCGCTTGGTGCAGCACTTTTTGCATATGAGAAGTGCAGGGAGGCTTAATAGAGGGGCTATAGCAAACCACCGGTTGAACTGGTGGTTGCTGACTTTACTCCATGATTTTCCCATCAATACTTATTGTTACAACTTGCCATGGTATGAATTTTCCACTAGCTTGAAGAGCTTTTTTGGCCGCAATTTCCAGGCCGCCACAGCAAGGAACTTCCATTCGGACAATAGTTACACTTTGAATGTTGTTATTTTGAATAATAGCAGTCAGCTTTTCACTATAATCCACCTGATCTAATTTAGGGCAACCAATTAAAGTTACCTTGTTTCGAATAAAATCCTGATGAAAGGCGGCATAAGCGTAGGCAGTACAATCAGCTGCGATTAAAAGCTTTGAGCCGTTAAAATATGGTGCATTAACAGGAGCCAGTTTAATCTGTACCGGCCAGTTTTGAAGCTTTGATCCTGAATTTGCGGCTGAAGTGGCTTTTACAGGCTCAGATGTTTCAGTTCGTCTGATCTGCATGATTTTAGATCCAGGACAGCCGGAATGAGAGGATATTGCCCGGTTTTTGGCAGCTATTTTCTTCTGAGCTTCTTTTACGGCTTCTTCATCATATGCAGGTGCTTCTCTCTCCTCAAATGAGATGGCTCCGGTAGGGCATTCAGGGAGACAATCTCCTAGTCCGTCGCAGAAATGTTCTCTCACCAATTCTGCTTTTCCGTCAATGATATCAATGGCGCCTTCGTGGCAGGCAGATGCACAGGCACCACAGCCGTTACATTTTTCTTTATCAATCTTTATAATCTTTCTTATCATTTTTAACCTCCGTCAATAGTATTTAGCGTTTGTTTATGCTAGAATTATAGTATTATAAATACAACTAGTATGTTTGATTTCCAACAGGGAGGAACTATTTTGCAAAAATATTTATCAATCCTAAGAAACAGTCCATTTTTTAAAGGTCTAACTGATAACGAGATATTATCCATAATGAATTGTGTAAACGCAACAACAATTTCTAAAAAGCGAGATTCTTATATTTTCAGAGCAGGTGATATTACCGAAGTAATGGGGCTTGTGGTGTCCGGCTGCGTCCTCATTATTCAAGAAGACATCTGGGGACATCGAAATATTTTGTCAAAATGTCACGCAGGAGATTTTTTTGGTGAGCCGTATGCAGCAAGCCAGAGAGCTGTCTTAAATATCAGTGTGGTAGCAGATGAGGATTGTGAGATTATTCTATTAAATGTCAAAAGACTTCTGATTACCTGTCCAACTGCATGTGATCATCATCAGAAGCTGATCCGTAATCTGGTCAGTGTCCTGGCAAATAAGATACTGATTCTGAACGATAAGATCACACATGTTGGGAAGCGAACGACGAGAGATAAACTATTATCATATCTGTCGGCAGAATCTATCAGACATTCGTCATTATCTTTTGATATTCCTTTTGATAGGCAGCAGCTGGCAGATTATCTTTGTATTGATCGTGCAGCAATGTCTACAGAGATATCAAAGTTACAAAAAGAGGGCTTTATAAAAACAAATCGAAATCATTTTGAATTAACTGTTTCTGATGATGCGGATTCACCCATTCCAGGACGGAAACGGTCGTGTGCGCAGATTGATTATGTTTAAGGTGTGCCTAAAATACAATATTATTCTGTTTATCATTGAGGACAATTTGAAGATGTTCTATTATCGTGGATTGAAGGAATGGGATAACGAAAAAGGATATCTGGATTATTTTATAATTGCATCATAACAAGTTCAATTTAGTCATTTATGCTTAAATGACTAAATTGAACTTGATTTTGATTAAATTAAATGATATAATTCAATTAAGTCATTTTGTTTAAAAGACGAAATTAAATTCGAAATGAGGCAATTAAAATGAAACAATTTGATTACATGGAAAAATGGAAAAAATTGCTTACACCACAAATTGTAAGTTATCTTACAACAATTCATGAGTACAAAGGTAAACAGCACTTGATTGCTGAACGTCATGCTGATGTACTGGAAAATCTTGTTGAGATAGCAAAGATTCAAAGTACAGAAAGCTCTAATAAAATTGAGGGTATTTATACTTCTGATGAACGATTAAAAAAAATTGTTTTGGATAAGACAATGCCCAAGACAAGAAATGAACGAGAAATAGCGGGATATAGGGATGTGCTCAACACAATACATGAGAATTTTCAACATATTCCGATTCGTGATACATTTATATTACAATTACATAGAGATTTATATAAATTCGAGAATGCCTCTTATGGAGGAAGATTCAAGACAGCTGATAATATTATTGAGGAAGAAGATGAAAGGGGCAATAAGTTTGTTAGGTTCAGACCATTACCTGCATGGGAGACGCCAGACGCAATCATTAATTTATGTACAGCTTATAATGAGGCAATCAACAAAGGCGAAGCAGACTCACTTTTGTTAATTCCCATGTTTATTATAGACTTCTTGTGCATCCATCCGTTTAATGACGGAAATGGAAGAATGAGCAGATTATTGACCTTATTATTGTTATATCAAAATGACTATATTGTTGGAAGATATATAAGTTTGGAAAAACTAATAGAGCGAACAAAGGATAGTTATTATGATGCTTTACAGTCAAGCTCGCAAGGCTGGATAGAAGATGAAAACAATTACGAGCATTTTGTAAAATATATACTGGGAATTATTACGGCTGCGTACCGGGAGTTTTTTGACAGGGCACATATTGTAGAAGAAAAGAAAGTACCAAAACCAGACAGAATAGAAGAATTGATAAAGAATCATTTAGGTACAATCACTAAAGCGGAGATTGTTAAAGAAGCGTCAGGAATAAGTACAACGACAGTGCAGCGGACACTAACAGATTTAGTCAAGGCAGAGAAGATAATAAAGATTGGAAATGGCCGTTATACAAAGTATAAATGGAACTGGGATAAGGAGACTTAAAAAAGTGATAACAGGTGAATTAAAAAATAAAATAGACAGTTTGTGGGAGATTTTCTGGACGGGAGGTCTTACAAACCCGTTAGATGTAATTGAACAGATGACATATCTCATGTTCATTCATGATCTAGATGTGTCAGATAATACACATGCAAAAGAAAGTGCTATGCTTGGGCTTCCATACGAAAGTGTATTTGCAAAAGAGGTAAAAATTGGAGAGAGGACTATTGATGGAACACAGCTTAAGTGGTCTGTTTTCAGGGACTATCCAGCTGATAGAATGTATTCTGTAGTGCAGGAGATGGTATTTCCGTTTATCAAGAATCTGCATGCTGATAAAGATAGTGCTTTTTCAAAATATATGGATGATGCAATCTTCAAGCTGCCTACACCATTAATGCTTTCTAAAGTTGTGGATGCAATGGATGATTTATATACGCAGATGGCAAAACTGAATGATTCAGATGCTAGGGGAGATGTGTATGAGTATCTTCTTTCAAAGCTGGCTACAGCAGGGGTGAATGGTCAGTTTAGGACACCTCGTCATATCATTAAAATGATGGTAGAACTAATGAATCCTAAAGCTGATGATGTAATCTGTGATCCAAGCTGTGGTACAGCAGGATTCCTTGTGGAGGCAGGAGAATATCTGTGGGCTAATAAGAAAGATGAAATTTTTTATGACAAGCAGAAAAAAGACCATTTTATGAATCATATGTTCTATGGTTATGATATGGACAGAACGATGCTCCGTATTGGCGCTATGAATATGATGAATCATAGAGTAGAAAGTCCGTTTATAGAATACAGAGATAGTTTATCAGACCAGAATACAGATAAGGATAAATATTCACTGATTCTGGCAAATCCTCCTTTTAAGGGAAGCCTTGATGCAGATATCGTATCAGCAGATTTGTTAAAGGTGTGTAAAACAAAGAAAACAGAACTTCTTTTCTTAGCATTATTTGTTCGAATGCTCAAAGTAGGTGGTAGATGTGCCTGCATCGTTCCTGACGGAGTATTATTTGGTTCTTCAAAGGCACATAAGGATATCCGAAAAGAAATTGTGGAAAATCAAAGACTCGAAGCAGTTATCTCAATGCCATCAGGAGTGTTCAAACCATATGCAGGAGTATCGACAGCTATCTTGATTTTTACAAAGACAGAGCATGGTGGAACAGATAATGTATGGTTCTATGATATGCAGTCAGATGGATTTAGTCTGGATGACAAGCGTTCTCCAATTGCTGATAATGATATTCCGGATATCATTGAAAGATTCCGTAACCGTGATGCTGAGTCAGACAGAAAACGTACAGATAAGTCATTTATGGTGCCTAAGCAGGAAATCGTTGATAATGCGTATGATCTTAGTATTAACAAGTATAAAGAAGTGGAGTATGTGCCTGTGGAGTATCCGCCTACATCTGAGATTATGGCTAATATTCGTGAGATTGAGATTGAGATTGGGAACGAGATGGAAGAGTTGGCAAGATTGTTAGGAGAATGATATTATGGCAAAAGTAAGTAAACGAGGTGGATTTTCCGATAGGAATAAAATAAAACCGGAAAATACAGAGATTCAGTTAAAAGAGTTTGATAAGAGAACTAGAGTACAATTGCAAAATATGATTAGCCAGTTTTATAAGGAAATATATGGTGATGAATACTATGGTGGAGAAAACATACAGGAATTTTTAAGATATGTTATAGGAACTATTTATTCGGAACCTGTGGATACTAGTCGGACTTATTATGATGATAAAGTGTTTAAAATTATTAATAATACCATGCAAGAGGATGATTATGATGATGTTTTAACACTGCTAGAAGCAATTATTCAGTATTGGGATTCGTATCTAAGAGATGTGAGAGGATATGACTATTATAATGCTTATAATAATAGTTATCGAAGCTGCTCTATTTATGAAATTGCCAATTCATATTTACAAAGAGAATATGTAGGATATAGATTCATAGATGAGCAACTTACACCAATAAGTGATGATTATGAGCTGGAAGCAGTAAAGCAGGCATTGGATAATCCGTATTCTCCTGTATATGAGCATTTATCTAAAGCTAATAAGTTGCTTGGAGATAGAACATCTCCTGATTACGAGAATTCTATCAAAGAAAGTATTAGTGCGGTTGAAGCATTATGTGAAATACTTACTGGAATAACAGGAAAAGAGGCTTCATTGGGAAAACTGTTAAAAAAATTAGAAGATAATGGTGTAGTGATTCATGCAGGACTGAAAGCGGCTTTTAATATGCTATACGGATATACATCAGATGCTAATGGAATAAGACATGCTGGCAATATTGGTGGATCATCATCAACATTTGAAGAAGCAAAATTTATGTTGGTGTCGTGTAGTGCTTTTGTGAATTATTTGATTGCAGTTAGTGCGAAATGATAGAATAGAAAGGAAGACAAATTCGGATTTGTTGGGATGATGTAGATGAAGATTAAAGATATTTGCACTTCTGTGACAGATGGAAGTCATAATCCACCGCAAGGAATTGAGAAAAGCGAATATATGATGCTGAGCTCGAAAAATATTTTTGATGATAAAATAACATTTGATGAACCGCGTTTTCTCTCTCAAAAAGATTTTGAAAGAGAACACAAGCGAACTAAGATAGCAGTGGGCGATGTTTTGCTTACTATTGTTGGAACTGTTGGGCGAACAGCTGTTGTAGATGAAGATATGCCAGCATTTGCTTTACAGCGAAGCGTTGCTGTGCTTCATCCAAAGAATGATGTTTGTTTGCCTCGATTTTTAATGTATGCTTTGAGAGGAAAACGTACATATATTGAAAATAGAGCAAAGGGTGTAGCTCAAAAAGGAATATACCTCAAAGAAGTATCTGATATAGATATATATATTCCAGATATATCAAATCAAGAAATAATAATAAACAAATTGGATAAAGTTAATGCGATTATTAAACTTAGACAAGAAGAATTACTTGCATTAGATGACCTCATCAAAGCCCGATTTGTCGAGATGTTTGGAGATCCGATTCAGAATCCCAAAGGATGGGAAGTTGTTACTATTGGAGATATTGTTACTGAAGTAAGATATGGGACAAGTAAACCCGCAGTTGAAGGTGGAAAGTATCCATATTTAAGAATGAATAATCTTACGGCAGATGGACATTTGGATTTGAATGATTTGAAATATATAGATATTCCAGATGACGAAATTGAGAAATGTGTAGTTAGAAAAGGAGATGTTCTGTTTAACAGAACTAACAGCATTGAATTGGTGGGCAAGACAGCAGTTTTTGATTTGCCAGAGGATATGATTATTGCTGGATATATTATACGTGTGAGATTAACAGAAAAAATGCTTCCGGAAGTTTTATCTCAATACATGAATTTGGAAGCTTTAAAAGGTATCCTTCGAGGGATGGCAAAAGGTGCTGTAAATCAAGCAAATATAAATGCTCAAGAGTTGCAAAGTATAAAGGTATATATTCCAGAAATGGAGTTACAAAAGCAGTTTGTTAAAATGAAGGAACAAATCTACAAATCAAAAGTTGCCGTGCAAAAAGCATTAGACGAAACGCAAATGTTATTTGATAGTTTGATGCAAGAATATTTTAATTAATGAGGTGAAGCAAATGAACATAATCAATGAATTAGATTGTTTTTTCAAAGGAGGTAGACCGTACAATATAGTTTCTTTTACAATTGGGATTTTTTCTTTGTTATTTAGTGTTATTAGTTTTTGTTCGGCAAATAAAGCAAAAACTAAGGCATCGGATGCAGTAGAAAAATTAGATATACTTGAAAGCCAATTAGCATATACCAATCAATTAAAAAATGAATATGAGAAATTGCTTAAATCGGCTCAAAACTATATAGGAAATAACAAAGATAAAATCAAGATGTATATTTCATTATTAAATCGTATGAAAAATAGTCGAGCTTGTTTGCTTAATAGAGATGAAATAGAAGAAGCAATCAATAATTTAAATAAGTTGATGAAAAGTTCAATTATAACTGATGATGAATCGGCAATTTGCATTGCAAATGGACTGGTCGAATCGTTTATTGAATCATTGGGCTTTACGATAGTAGGTGAAGAAGTAAATGAGATATAGTTTTTGCTTATCAAAATTTTAGAAGTAGAAAACGAAATAATAGGAGGCTGTGATGGAAAAATATAATCAGTTTAAGGCGCTTTATGACGAAATTGATATTTTAATTTCAAACCATGTTACTAGTTCGAATACAGAGTTTATTAAATGCTGACTTGAAAAAGTAAATTCCAGTGCAAGAGTAAATTCCATCGTGATTTAAA
>ERZ1035025.179-NODE-179-length-46559-cov-19.957057_pt1 | contig 46559 bp, 39 predicted proteins | sample MGYA00520619_ERZ1035025 | MGnify/ENA primary metagenome ERZ1035025 (study PRJEB33766, sample SAMN09781742) | gut metagenome | biome: gut microbiome | host: Homo sapiens | place: Madagascar | study: EMG produced TPA metagenomics assembly of the PRJNA485056 data...
AAATAGAGCAATCCTAGATAATAAGGATTGCTCTAAGATTAAATTCTATTTATTTTCCTAATAAATGTGCGATCTGAAGCTGATAATCATCGATATCTTTATGCATTGCAAGTCCTTCTTCAATGTCCATATCCATGAATCTTCCGTTCTGATATCCTACAACACGGTTTGTCTTTCCTGCACATAATAAGTCAACTGCGTAAGCACCCATCATAGAAGCGTATACACGGTCTTTTGCTGTTGGGCTACCACCACGCTGCATATGTCCAAGGATTGTAGCACGTGTTTCGATACCTGTTGCAGATTCGATTCTCTTCGCCATGCTGTAAGAATGTCCAACACCTTCGGCATTGATTACCATATGATGTGTTTTACCTTTTGCTCTGTTACGAAGTAAATGTTCAATGATCTGCTGTTCTACTTTAGGAAGGTTTCCATCAAAGCTTTCTGGAATCAGGATATCTTCTGCTCCTGTTGCCATACCACACCATAATGCGATGTATCCAGCTCCACGTCCCATAACTTCTACGATACTACATCTTTCATGAGATGTTGATGTATCACGGATCTTATCGATTGCTTCCATAGCTGTGTTAACAGCTGTATCAAAACCGATTGTATATTCTGTACAAGCGATGTCTAAGTCGATTGTTCCAGGAACAGCGATTGTGTTGATTCCAAGTGCTGCTAATTTTCTAGCTCCCTGGAAAGAACCGTCTCCACCGATGACTACAAGTCCTTCGATTCCGTGTGCTTTACAGATCTCAGCTCCACGTCTCTGTCCTTCTTCTGTCTTAAATTCTTCACATCTTGCTGTGAAAAGGATTGTACCACCACGGAAAATAGTATCCGCTGTTTCTTTTGGTGTTAAGTCAATGATTTCTTCGTTTAATAATCCGTTATAACCTTTGCGGATTCCCTTAACGTTTAATCCTCTTTCTTTACCGATTCTGGCTACAGCACGTACTGCTGCGTTCATAGCAGGTGCGTCTCCACCACTTGTTAAAACTCCAATTGTTTTAATTTTTGGTTTTCCCATTTGCAATATCCTCCAATTATTAATCCATACAATTCTTAACTTGGCTTTTATTCTAATGCATTTAAAGAAATTTTTCAATAGTCTTTGTTATATTCCTAACGATCTGACCCGAATATTTTCTTTCCCATAACGCTTTTCAAGGTCAAATAGTAAATTTTCATCTCCTGAGACCATAAAATTTCTTCCCAGACGGTTGACTGCACGTTCGTTTTTGCAGTAAATGACAACCGGATTTTTCCCTGGATATGATGTTAAGATTCCTTTCAGATCATTTTCTTCTTTGAAAAATGCTTCTTTATCTGCAAATTGTACCCATAATTCCTGTCTTGTATCATCAAAACTTATGATCTGGTTACAGATCAACCTGCTTTCTTCTTCTGAAATCTGAGTGGTTCCTTTAATAAATACCTTTGCATCTTCTCTTAATAAAGACTGATATGTGGAATATTGTCTTGGGAAGACAACAACTTCCACTGTTCCTCTTAAATCCTCAATCGTTATGAATGCCATATTCTGGTTTTTCTTTGTAAGTTTGACATTCATCTCGCTGATCAGACCACCGATGATACAACTTTCCTGATCATGAATCTTTGTCCTGCCCGTCTCTTCATCGATCACAAAATCTGAAGTATGTGCTGTCACACTTCTTTCCAGACGTTCCATATCATCTTCCAACGGATGTCCGCTGACATAGATTCCAAGAACTTCTTTTTCCATCGCAAGTTTCTGTTCTTTTTCATATTCCCCAACATCCGGATATGTGATCTTAAAGGACTGCTGGTCCTCTTCTCCAAGAAGATCCATCAGACTCATCTGTCCTGCAATCTCATTTTTGCGTTCTTTCTGAATGCTGTCGATCACGCTGGCATAGACAATCATCTGCTGCTTCCTTGTCACCCCAAAACAATCAAGTGCCCCTGATTTGATCAGATTTTCTACCGTTCTCTTGTTGATCTCTTTGCTTGAGAGACGTTCTACAAGATCTTTAAAATCTTTATATAGTCCATTGGCATTTCGTTCTCTTATGATCGCCTCGATCACGGGACGGCCAAGACTCTTGATCGCAGTGAGTCCATATCGGATATTTCCATGATCGACAGAGAATGCACCTTCTCCATAGTTGATATCCGGCGGCAGGATCTTAATTCCAAGTTTCTTGCATGCATAACTGTATTCAGAAATCTTGTTTGTATTTCCAAGAACAGATGTAAGCAATGCAGCCATAAATTCGACTGGATAATGGCATCTTAAATAGGCTGTACGATAGGCAACCACTGCATAAGCTGCCGCATGGGATTTATTAAATGCGTATTTTGCAAAGTCTAACATCTCATCCCAGATCTGGTTGGCTGTCTTTTCATCAATTCCATTATTGATACATCCTGGAATTCCTTCTTCTTCATTTCCATAAACGAAGTTTTGTCGTTCCTTGATCATGACATCGCCCTTTTTCTTTGACATGGCACGACGTACAAGGTCACTTCGTCCAAGTGTATATCCGGCAAGCTTCATAACGATCTGCATTACCTGTTCCTGATAGACGATACATCCATAGGTTGGTTCCAGAATCTCTTCCATCTGCTCACACTCATAATGAATACTTTCCTGATGATTCTTTCCCTCGATATATCGTGGAATAAAGTCCATTGGTCCCGGACGATACAAAGAAATTCCCGCGATGATATCTTCCATATTCGCTGGTTTTAATTCCTTCATGAAAGACTTCATTCCTGAACTTTCCAGCTGGAACACACCCTCTGTATGTCCATTTCCGATCATCTCATAGACTTCTTTGTCTGTTGGATCAATCTTTGTAATATCAAAATCCGGCACTTTTCTTCGTACCATCTTCTCAGCATCCTGAATTACCGTTAACGTACGAAGACCTAAAAAGTCCATCTTTAACAGCCCAAGTTCCTCGATCGTTGTCATCGTAAACTGGGTAACCGCGGCATTATCCGCACCAGTTGCCAGTGGCACATACTCATCGATCGCTGTCTTACCAATTACTACTCCCGCAGCATGCATGGATGCATGTCTTGGAAGTCCCTCAAGTCTCTTTGACATATCAATCAGATAATGTGTCTCTTCATCTTGTTCATAAACTGTTCTTAAATCTTTGCTGATCTTTAACGCTTTATCGATCGTAATATTTAATTCATTCGGCACCATCTTGGAAATACCGTCCACTTTCGCATATGGAATATCAAGTACTCTTCCAACATCACGGATGACCGCTCTTGCTGCCATTGTTCCAAATGTGATGATCTGCACCACCTGATCTTTGCCGTATTTTCTTACAACGTAATCAATGACTTCCTGTCTTCTCTCATAACAGAAATCCACATCGATATCGGGCATGGATACACGTTCTGGATTCAAGAAACGTTCAAACAGAAGCTGGTACCTGATCGGATCGATATCGGTAATTTCCAGACAATAAGAAACGATACTTCCGGCAGCAGAACCACGTCCTGGTCCAACGGCAATCCCATGTTCTTTTGCATAATGGATAAAGTCCCACACGATCAGGAAGTAATCGACATATCCCATGTTCTCAATGGTCTTTAATTCATAATCTAACCGCTCTTTTAATTCATCCGTCACTTCTGGATAACGGCGTTTTAGTCCTTCCTCACATAAATGATTCAGATAAGTAACCGCTGTATAACCTTCCGGGACATCGTATTCCGGCACTTTTTGTTCACCAAATACAATCTCTACATTACAACGCTCGGCGATCTTTCCAGTGTTTTCAATTGCTTCTCTTGCATATGGGAAAAGTCTCTGCATCTCTTCTGGCGATTTTAAATAATACTGGCCGCCTTCATAGCGCATACGGTCTTCATCCTGCACTTTCTTTCCCGTCTGGATGCAAAGCAGGATATCATGTGCTTCCGCATCTTCCTTAAATGTATAATGAATATCATTGGTAGCAGCCAGATCAATTCCTGTCTCTTTTGACATCTTAAGCAAGGCTGTATTTACTTTTGTCTGATCTGGTATTCCATGATCTTGAAGCTCTAAGAAAAAGTTGTCTTTTCCAAAAAGATCTTGTAGTTTAAGTGCTGTGTTCTTTGCCTTTTCGTAATTATTTTCACGAATATAAGTCGCAACTTCTCCTGCTAGACACGCACTTAATGCGATCAATCCTTCGCTGTATTGTTCCAAAACTTCATAATCTACTCGTGGTTTGTAGTAAAATCCTTCGGTAAATCCTTTGGAAACAATCTTCATCAGATTGTGATATCCGGTGTCATTTTTAGCAAGGAGGACCAGATGGTAATATCTTTTATCTCCCTGACTTGCCTCCTTGTCAAATCTTGATCCAGTTGTCACATAAATCTCACACCCAATGATCGGCTTGATTCCTTCTGCCTTTGCTACTTTATAAAAATCGATCACACCATACATGGCTCCGTGATCGGTAATCGCAATACTGTCCATTCCAAGTTCTTTTGCCTGATGGACAAGTTCTTTTATTTTACTCGATCCATCCAGAAGACTGTATTCTGTATGGACATGTAAATGTGTAAAACTCATACGTCCTCTTTTCTAAATATCTACTATATCCATAAGTCTGTTACTTACATCTTATGGATATTTTATGTTTTTTGTATTTTCTGGCTATCATTTTATCATACTATCGTATTTTGTGCTATAATCTGTAGATAACAGCATGATTTTTTTATGAACGCTGATCATGCTGAAATATAAAGACGAAAGAAACGAGGTTTTCTATGGAAAATATAACAATTCAGGATATTTTAGAAGCAACTGGAGGAACACTTTTATGCGGTGATCCTTCCATGAAGATTGACCATTTAAGTACAAACTCTATGGAAGTCGGTCCAAACACTTTATTTGTACCGATCATCGGTGAACGTGTTGACGCACATATCTTTATTCCAAATGCAGCAAAAGAAGGGGCTGCCTGCTTAACTCAGGAACATACCGAAGCATCTGGTGATACTCCTTATATTAAAGTAGAGGATACTTTAACAGCTATGCAGCAGATTGCTTCTTATTATCGCAATAAAATGTCTCTTCCAATCATTGGAGTCACTGGAAGTGTTGGTAAAACAACAACTCGTGAGATGATTGCCCATGTTCTCAAAGGAAAATACAAAGTATTTGAAACGATCGGCAACCAGAACAGCCAGGTTGGTGTGCCTTTAACTTTAGACCACTTGACATCTGAAGATGAGATCGGTGTTCTTGAAATGGGTATGAGTGAAAAAGGCCAGATCACAACTCTTGGAAATATTATTCATCCAAACGTTGGTGTTGTCACAAATGTTGGTGTTTCTCATATCGAAATGATGGGATCCAGAGACAATATCTGTATTGAAAAATTAGATATTCAAAATGGACTTCCTGAAGATGGAGTACTCTTCTTAAATGGAGATAATGACATGATCCGCAAACATATTGATTATGTCAAAAAGCCTTATGAATTCTATGGTTTTGCAGATGATTGTACATACCGTGCTGAGAAGATCCGTGAAAAAGGCGGACAGACTTTATTTGAATTCCAGTATGGTGATATGAAAGAAAATATCACTTTAAATGTTCTTGGTAAACATAATGTTTCCAATGCGTTAGCTGCAATTGCAATTGGTCTTCGCTATGATGTTCCAATGGATGCAATCAAAGCTCAGTTATCCACATTTTCCGGTCAGCGGCAGAATATTGTCCACGTAAATGACTATACATTGATCGATGATGCGTATAATGCGAGCCCTGATTCCATGAAAGCAAGCTTAAGCATCTTATCTGACTATAAGACAAGGGGAAGAAAGATTGCCGTCTTATCTGATATGCTTGAACTTGGTCCAGATTCACCAGAATATCACAAAGAAGTCGGACGTTTCATCGCCACAACAAAGGTAACCGATCTCTTTATCACAGGTGAACTTTCTAAGAATTATATTGAAGAAGCATGGAAGGCAAATCCTGCTCTTCACACACGTGCATTTTCATCCAATGGGGAGCTGATCGCTTACCTTGAGACATACCTTAAAAAGAACGATGTTGTGCTGATCAAAGGATCAAATGGTATGAATCTTAAAGAAGTAAGTAAAGCTTTAATGGCATAATTGTACAAAAAATAGAACACCATTTTTTCTTGACAACCCTTTTTCACAGGACTATTATAAGTGCAACGAAATACAGAATGCAATGCAATGAGCAGGACACATTGATATTTGAATTCTTTTTAAGAGAGTTGCCGGAAGCTGCGAGGCAATAGAGAACTTATATCAGTATCACCTGCGAGCAGTCAGCCGAACATGAATTATCATCAGTAAGTGAGACCGGATTCCTTCCGTTATCAAGGAGCACATTAAATGATGTGACTAAGGGATTACGATTGAAGTAATAAAAAGAAGTGGTACCGCGGAGAATATTCGTCTTCTGGAATGCTAACCAGCATTTCAGGAGACTTTTTTATTTTCAGAATAGATTTTATTATAAAAGACCTTAACCCCATGGATACACATCCTGTAGTTTTATTTTTTTTACTAGTTTTTATTGTATCCTGTGTTTTGAATACATCATACTTTATAATAAAAATTTTAAGAGGAGTGATTAAGAATGAATAGCTTAACAATCGTAGCAATCGCAATCGTTGTTTTAGTTGCCGGTTATGCTCTTTATGGACGCTGGTTAGCTAAAACTTGGGGAATCGATCCAAATGCAAAAACCCCAGCTTACACACATGAAGATGGTGAAGATTACATCCCAACACCAAAGGCTGTTGTATTTTCCCATCAGTTTTCATCCATCGCAGGTGCAGGTCCTGTAACCGGACCGATCATCGCCGCAATGTTTGGATGGCTGCCAGTTCTTCTCTGGCTGTTAATTGGTGGTATCTTCTTCGGAGCCGTTCAGGATTTTACAGCTCTTTACGCTTCTGTAAAGAATGAAGGTAAATCCATGGGTGTCCTGATTGAGAAATACATCGGTAAAACAGGAAGAAAATTATTCCTTCTGTTCTCCTGGTTATTTACTTTACTTGTAATCGCAGCTTTCACAGATATGGTTGCCGGAACATTTAACGGATTTACAGACGCTGGTGTCAAGAGTTCACCAAACGCTGCCGCTGCTTCTATCTCTATGTTATTTATCGTAGGAGCTGTTGTTTTCGGATTATTTACAAAATACTTTAAACCAAACCAGAAAGTAGAATTTGTTGCAGGAATCGTATTACTGATCGTTATGTTAGCTGTTGGTATTGCTTTCCCATTATACTTCAGCAAAAATACATGGATCGGTGTCGTCATGGTTTACTTATTCCTTGCATCTGTTATGCCAATGTGGTTAATGATGCAGCCTCGTGACTATTTAAGCACTTTCTTATTAGTAGGAATGATCATCGGTGCTGTCCTTGGTGTATTCGTTGCTCATCCAGCAATGAACTTACCTGCATTCAGCGGATTTAATGTTGGTGGAAAGAGCTTATTCCCTACATTATTTATCACGATCGCCTGCGGTGCTGTTTCTGGATTCCACAGCTTAGTATCTTCAGGAACATCATCTAAGACAGTCAGCAATGAAAAAGACATGCTTTGTGTTGGATATGGATCTATGATGGTTGAATCTTTATTAGGTGTTATCGCCTTAGTTGTTGTCGGTGCAGCAGCCGTTGGTGGTAAAATGCCAGAAGGAACACCTTTCCAGATCTTCTCAGGAAACGTTGCAGGATTCTTAACATTACTTGGAATTCCTAAACATGTCGCTACATGCTTCATGACAATGTGTGTTTCTGCATTAGCATTAACATCCCTTGACTCTGTAGCAAGAATCGGACGTATGTCATTCCAGGAATTATTCATGGGAGAAGCTGCTGACGGATCTGATCTTACAGGTGTAAGAAAATTATTTACAAATAAATATTTCTCAACTGTTATCACATTATTCTTCGGATTCTTATTATGCTTAGGTGGATACAACAACATCTGGCCATTATTCGGAGCAGCAAACCAGTTATTAGCATCTTTAGTACTGATCGCATTATCTGTCTTCTTATTAACAACTGGAAGAAAAGGATGGATGTTATACGCACCTATGTGCATCATGTTAGTTGTAACATTTACAGCTCTTGTACAGGCTGTTATCGGAATCTTTACAAAGATCTTTGTAACAGGTGGATTTGTATTTATGATCGATGGATTACAGTTGATCGTTGCTTTACTTTTGATGGCACTTGGATTGATGGTTGCAATCTCTTGCTTTAAGAAATTGTTCCAGAAGAGCCATGAAGGAAGTTCAAATAATTCTACTCATGCTACTGTTTAAATTTATACGCCAAGATACGTGATTTTAAAATTAAGATTTTTACAGACAGATGGGATGCTTAATATAGTCTAGAGGATCCCAATTTAGGTTTTCCAACAAACAAAAGATTATATACATGAAATTACTGTCTTACATTATCTCAATAGGAATCCTTTACCCTCTAACAGGAAACAACCTATAGTGCTTTCAATAGCCTTTAGCTGTATGTGATAGAAAGAAACTGCGAAGAAAGATTCCTCATATAAGCAAGATGGCAACATGAGCACTTTTTGAGTACCTTTTTTACAAATTCGCAGCGCCCTGTGGTTGGATGTCTGAGCATAGGTGCGGGCATTTTGGCTCGCATCACGCGAGTTTCCAAAGGAACAGGCGCGGATAGGCGATTTGTAAAAAAGGTTCTCAAAAATGCGGAGTGCCATCTGCTTATATGAGGAATCTTTCTTCGCAGTTTCTTTCTATTACATGCATCAAAGACTACTTAACAGGTCTGGCTATAGCCGCCACTTTTCGATACCAAGGCGAACTATAAGACACACTGCTTCCGTCTGCATGCACAATCGTATCATTTCCAACATACATTGCTACATGATCAATGTTTTTATATCTTCCATTCTTTCCGCTTCGTTTTCTGTAAAAGATCAGATCTCCTGGTTTTAATTTGTCTGATTTTCCGTTGTAAGTTGATAGCTTTAACAGCTTCTTATTTTTGCTGCACCATTTTGCGGTATCTGCTGCTGTTGGTGCGTAGGTTTTGCTTCCAAAATAGACTTTGGCTGGTTTATATGATTTCCAGACAAAGGAGCTGCAGTCTACATAGCCTTTCTGCATACGTTTTGACTGGCTGTATACTGGTTTGCTCTTGCAGATGGAATGTGCTTTCATGACTGCTGTATATGTCTTTGATTTTACGATATACAGATCAAACTTCCATGTATCTCCGTCTGCTGTTGCTGTCAGTGTAGTCTTTCCATATTTCTTTGCTTTTACCTTTCCTGCTTTGGAAACCGTTGCATATTTTGTATTTTTGATCTTATAGGTTACAGGGGTGTATCCGCTTGTTCCTTTTAGTGCATAGGAAGCGCTCTGTCCTTTCTTTAAGATCTCTTGTGTGCGGGAAAGTTTTGGATCTGTGCATTTTACAGTGGCTGTTAGTATGATTCCATCTACATATACATAGACTTTTCTTGTCTGCTTTCCAAATCCATAGAATGTTTTCCCATGAATCACAAAATTGCCTGTATTGTCTGCGGCATATAAGATCCTATCCATTCTCATATCTGCATTTCCAGTGATCTCTACGGTTCCTTCTTGTCCTACTACCAATCCAATCTTGTTTGATTTTAACTTTGGATTGGTAATCTGAACACTTGCTGTTTCACTATCTGTATGGAATTGTTCATCTTCTGGATCTTTATAAGTTACAGAAAATGTTACTTCTGTATTCCCTTTTGTGCATCCTGTAATCTTCGCACTTTTTTTATTAGATGATATATCCATCTTAATATTGTCATTTGATGCGGTCCATTCATAACGTACTTCATCATAATGATTGTCATAATAATTATTGTCAATATTAAGATATATATATCCACCAATTGCTACAGCTACATCATCTTCATATTCCATATCATAATTTCTTGCATCATCTGGCGAATCATAAGCATAGGATTCCCATCCAGTTGCATCCGTCCACACATAAGTGGCTGCCTTTGTGTCTGTCACAATTCCTGGCATTATCCCAAGAATTGCTATTATCATACATACGCATAACTTTTTCATCATTTTTTTCATCTTATTTCCTCTAACCTTGTTTCACTTAATGTATATTCGACCTTTTATAAAATTAGTTCATCACATTTCTTGGATTTCCTTCCATCCAGTATTTCACATTGTCAAAATCAATGATCGCACGTTTTACCAACGCTTCTTTCGTCGCAAATGCTGCGTGTGGTGTTGCAATCAGATTCTTTGCCTGTAATAATGGATGATCTTTTTTGATCGGCGGCTCATTTTCAAAGACATCGACCGCTGCTCCTGCGATCTTATCATTGTTTAATGCTTCTGCCAATGCCTCACTGTCAACAACTGGTCCTCTTGCTGTGTTGATCAGAACTGCTTCTGGTTTCATCAGTGCAATGTTCTCCTTATTGATCAGTCCCTTTGTAGCGTCATTTAATGGCACATGCAGGGAAATGATGTCGCAAGTGGATAAAAGCTCTTCTAAGCCCACATACTGCACTCCAGGAAGGTCTTTGACTGTTCTTGAGTATGCATATACTTCACATCCAAAAGCCTGTGCAATATTCGCTACTCTGCTTCCGATCGCTCCTGTTCCTATGACTCCGAATTTCTTGCCTTCTAACTCGAATCCAACAAGACCATCTTTGGTTCCTTCTTCTCTGACAACCTTATTACATTCAATAATATTACGGTATAGTGAGATCAATAAACCAAAAACGAGATCTGAAACTGCAGCATTAGAATATCCTGCACAGTTACATACTGTAATTCCCTGTTCTTTGCATGCATCCATCGCAATATGATCGATTCCTGTAAATGCAACTGCAAGCATCTTAAGATTCTTGCATCCTTTGATCACATCTGCATTTAATGGCAGATTTGCAACCATAATCACGTCAGCATCTTTTCCTCGTTCGATCAAGCTTTCTGTGTCTGTTACTTTGGTCTGGTAAGATACGATCTCAACAGAGTCTGGCAGTGCTTTGTGCGCAATCTCCATTAATTTCTCCTCTTCCACACCTAGTGGTTCAATAATTACTAATTTCATAATCGTCGAATACTCCTTTCATCTGATTTACTTTTTTATTGTATCATTAAAGCAAAAAAACTGCCACACCGGTATTCACCAATGTGACAGTTTCATTTACTTTATAGAAATTCAATGGAGTAAATCTCTTAATTATTTAAGAGTTACTTTAGCTCCCTGTTCTTCTAATTTAGCTTTGATGTCTTCAGCTTCTGCTTTAGATGCACCTTCTTTGATTACTTTAGGAGCTCCGTCAACTAATTCTTTAGCTTCTTTTAATCCTAATCCTGTTACTTCACGAACAGCTTTGATGACTTTAACTTTAGCTCCACCAACTTCTGTTAATTCAACGTCGAATTCGTCTTTTTCTTCTGCTCCACCTTCAGCTCCAGCTGCTGCTACTACAACACCTGCTGCTGCAGATACACCAAATTCTTCTTCACAAGCTTTTACTAAATCATTTAATTCTAATACTGATAAACCTTTGATAACTTCAATAATTTCCTGAGTTGTCATTATAATTTCCTCCTAATATTTTAAATTTTACTGATAACTGATCTTACTCAGCTGCAGCCCCTTCTCCGTCTTTTTCAGCGATCTGCTTAATAACACGAGCAAAGTTTGTAATTGGGGACTGAATGCTTCCAAGGAATTTCGCAAGTAATTCGTCTCTTGATGGGATGCTTGCGATAACCTGGATACCATCTTTGTCATAGAATGTTCCTTCTACAACACCAGATTTCATTTCTAATACTTCAACGTTCTTAGCGTGTTTTGCAAGGATTCTTGCAGGAGCTGTAGCGTCTGTCTTAGAAACAGCGATTGCTGTAGGTCCTGTTAAATCATCAGCTAATGCTTCAAATTCTGTTCCCTGGATTGCAAAACGAATCATAGTATTCTTATATACTTTGTATTCTACGCCAGCTTCTCTTAATTCTTTACGCATTGCTGTATCCTGTTCTACAGTGATTCCACGGTAAGAAACTAATACTGCTGACTGAGCGTCTGTAAGCAATTCTTTAATTTCGTCTACGATTGGTTGTTTTAACTCAACTTTTGCCATTGAAATGGTGCACCTCCTTGATTTATTTTGTGTACCACCGCACATATAAAAAGAAAACTCTATATCCGAACAGACATAGAGTGTTAATTAGCATATTCACTAATACTCTCCTCGGCAGGTTGTTCTACGTTGCGCCTTGCGGCACCTGCTGTCTTCGGCAGTAATACTTTACATATATTACAATACATCTGATCATATGTCAAATGTTTTTTTGCATTTTTTGTTATGTTTTTATTTTTATGCAATTCCTGTTATAGCACCGTACAGGAAACTGCATAAATATGGGACCAGACTACATGAGACTGGCCCCTTTTTCATTAATTCATACAGCTAAATATTAAGCAAATTTTGTTGTATCAACTTTTACTCCAGGTCCCATTGTAGAAGTAATTGTTACATTTCTAAAATACTGACCTTTTGCTGCTGCAGGTTTTGCTTTTACGATTGCATCGATTAACGTCTGGAAGTTGTCCGCTAACTGTTCTTCTGTGAAAGAAGCTTTTCCAACTGGTACATGAATGATGTTGGATTTATCTAATCTATATTCGATCTTACCTGCTTTGATTTCTTTGATTGCATTAGCAACGTCCATTGTTACAGTTCCGGCTTTAGGGTTAGGCATTAAACCTTTAGGTCCTAAGTCACGTCCTAAACGACCTACTACACCCATCATGTCTGGAGTAGCTACTACTACGTCGAAGTCATACCAGTTTTCTTTCTGGATCTTAGGAATTAATTCTTCTGCTCCTACGAATTCTGCTCCTGCTGCTTTCGCTTCTTCAGCTTTTGCATCTTTAGCGAATACAAGAACTTTAACTTCTTTACCAGTTCCGTGTGGAAGTACAACTGCTCCACGGATCTGCTGGTCTGCCTGACGTCCATCTACACCAAGACGGATATGTGCTTCGATTGTTTCGTCGAATTTAGCATTTGCTAATTTTTTTACTAAAGCAACTGCTTCCTGTGGATCATAATTGTTTGTTCTGTCCACTAATTTTGTAAGCTCTGCGTATCTCTTACCTTTTTTCATTCTAAAAATACCTCCTGTGGTAATATCGGGAGTTCACCCTCCCACTTTCGTTTCAAATTTGTGACTACTCTTCTACTGTGATTCCCATACTTCTTGCAGTACCGGCGATCATGCTCATTGCTGCTTCGATAGAAGCTGCATTTAAGTCTTTCATCTTTGTTTCAGCAATCTGCTGAAGATCTGCTTTAGAAATAGTAGCTACTTTAGTTTTGTTAGGTTCTCCTGATCCAGACTGGATTTTGCAAGCTTTCTTTAATAAAACTGCTGCTGGTGGAGTCTTTGTGATGAAGCTGAAGCTTCTATCCTGATATACAGTGATTACTACAGGGATGATCATGTCTCCCTGATCAGCTGTTCTTGCGTTAAATTCTTTTGTAAACTGTACAATGTTTACACCATGCTGTCCAAGTGCTGGTCCAACTGGTGGTGCTGGTGTTGCCTTTCCTGCTGGAATCTGAAGTTTGATATAACCTTCTACTTTCTTTGCCATAATCGTTAACCTCCTGATTATTGTGGTAATTACGGGATAGCCCTCCCACTTTGTTTCAAATAAGATTCTCTATTCTTATTCTTCGTTACGCTTTCTTAATATCTAAGAAATCAATTTCTACTGAAGTTGCTCTTCCGAACATCTCGACTTCAATAGTTACTGTCTGTTTGCTTTCATTGATTGCAGTAACCGCACTTGTTGTTCCTTCCCAAGCACCGGAAGTTACAACGATCATATCACCAACTTCGATATCAAGTTCAACTTTCTCTCTTGCTGGTGTCTCTTGCTGTTCTCCTCCAATCTGGATTCCTAATGGTTTCATCTCTGCAGGAGTCAGCGGTACTGGTTTTGATCCAGGTCCTACGAATCCTGTAACACCTCTTGTGTTACGAACCACATACCATGTGTCGTCGTTCATGATCATATGGATCAGAACGTAACCTGGAAACATTTTTCTTGAAACTTGTTTCTTCACACCGTTTCTCATCTCAACCACATCTTCGAGTGGTACGCGGACTTCTAAGATCTCATCCTGAAGCTTACGGTTCTCGATGGTTTTCTCAATATCCACTTTTACTTTGTTTTCATAACCTGAGTAGGTGTGAACAACATACCAATTTGCCTCTGCCATAAAATCTCCTTACTTCTATCCAACCAATGCCTGAATTCCATACTGGATTCCAACATCAAGAACTGCAACAATGACTCCGATAATAATAGCACAGATCACTACAACTGCTGTTTCTTTTGCAATTCTTTCTTTCGTTGGCCAGATAATTCTGTTAAATTCAGCTTTTAACTCTTTAAACCAACTTGGTTTCTTTGCTTTGTTAGTTTTCTCCATGTTTTCACTTCCTTTTCTCTCAAAGGGAATTACCGGAAATTATTTTGTTTCTTTGTGTAATGTGTGAGTTTTACAGAATTTGCAGTATTTCTTTGTTTCCATGCGTTCAGGATGAGTTTTCTTATCCTTTGTCATGTTGTAATTACGCTGTTTACATTCTGTACATTCTAATGTTACTCTTGTGCGCACAACTTCCACCTCCATTTTGTTTGTTGTTCATTAAAATAAGGCATAAAAAAAAGACCTTCTTCCAACGCTAAAGTCTAGCGTGTTTATCATAGCATCCATAAATGTATTCGTCAATAGATTTCTCGTTTTTTTTCAGATACAATCTTATTCTTCTGCTTTTCTTCACAAAAATACCGCACCAGCTGCTTAAAACTGATGCGGTATCTATTTTCAAAAAGAGAGGATTAAAAAATATATATGAAAAACTATGTCTTTATTATATCAGTATCCTCTCTCCATTCAATATTCTGTTTCTAAACATTTCTAAAGAAATTATAAACAAATATGAAGAAACTATTATCGCGGTACATAAATACTGCCTCTTGCAAACATATCACTCGCGTATGTCTTTGATCCCATTTTTACTCTTGGAACAATCTTTATATAATAGTATTTTGGACCTTTAATCTTTTTCTTTCCATATTTTTTGACTGTCACAGTATATTTTGATTTCTTACCTGTCTTAACAGTTTTCACCTTTTTGTATCCAGAATCTCTTTTTGTTGATACATAAACCGTATAAGATGAAATTCCTGTTCCTTTTTTGATGGATGCTTTGATCGTATTTTTAGATGATTTGATCGTTGCATTCGGATTTGCAAAATATCTATATCCGCTCCATCTTCCATAATAATTCTTTCCTGTGCTGTTATTTGTATAATAAGCTCTTACGCGGTATTTATACCCCATAGCCTTGGAGATCTTAATACTGTCGGAATATTTATACATTGTACGTTTTGCAATCTTTTTATTCTTTGCATTATATATCTCCAGCTCCACTTTCGTCGCATTTGCTGGCTTATTCACTGCAAAATCTACAGTTCCGTTAGAATATGCATTATTCAATGCAAAATTTTTCGTTGAAATATCTTTTGGAATGGAATTTACATAAGTAGACCCGATATATCCTTGATATTCTGTGCTGTCCCCATCTTCTTGATATCGAGAATAAACGGAAACTCGTGATACAAATCCTGTACCTGCTCCAGTAAATTTCACTTCAACATTTCCAATATTTCCATAGGTTTTCTCTGTTGACCAGATAACCCTGTCTGTATTCTCATCTACTATGAAATATCCAGTATTATTTCTGTAAGACGGAATTTTCCATCTGACCGAAAAACCATCTCTGGTACACTCTGTCATTGTCACAGCATCGGATGCCTTTGCGTCTCTTGGCATGACAAATACAATTCCTGCCGCTAATAACATGACAAATACAATTCTTTTTAGTTTTTTCATACTTTCCTCCCTTATACACTTTAAATATTAACGGTTGTCAATCTTCTCTGGATACAGGTCATGGTTTGATAGTCTGTTCCATGCGACTTCTTCCCATTTTGTTCCTGGTTTTCCATAATTGCAGTATGGATCGATGGAAATTCCTCCTCTTGGTGTAAATTTGCCCCATACTTCAATGTATTTTGGATCCATCAGCTTGATCAGATCCTTCATGATGATATTCATGCAGTCCTCATGAAAATCTCCATGATTTCTAAAGCTGTATAAATACAGTTTTAAAGACTTGCTTTCTACCATACGTTCTCCCGGCACGTATGAGATATAGATCGTTGCAAAGTCCGGCTGTCCTGTGATCGGACACAGACTTGTAAATTCTGGTGCATTAAACTTCACAAAATAATCATTATCCGGATGCTTATTCTCAAATGTTTCTAACACTTCCGGTGCGTAATCATCCGGATACTTTGTTTTCTGGTTTCCTAATAGGGTAATCCCATCTAATTCCTGTCCTTTTCTGCCGCTCATCTTATAATTCCTCACTTTCATTGTGTATATATCTCACTGATTTTGGTCGGTTTGGGAGCTTTTGCCCCCCCCCGGTTGGAAATCTTTTCCGTCTCAAGAAGTAATTCATAATCTTCCATTGTTAATGGTCTTGAATACCAGTATCCTTGAATCACATCACATCCAATCTGTTTTAAGACCTCTATCTGTTCATCTGTTTCAACACCTTCACAAATTAGTTCGTATCCAAGATTTCTTATCATATCAATCAGATGCTTGAGGAAATAAATTCCCCGATCTGATTCCAGACAGCTTATAATAAATCCCCTGTCAATCTTGATCACATCAACTGGAATATCCACGATCGTATTTAAGATTGAATATCCGCTTCCAAAGTCATCCATGGCTGTCTTGATCCCATGCAGCTGGAATTCGTCAAACAGTTCTCGTACACTCTCATATTCTGAGACAACCGCTGTCTCTGTAAGTTCAATCTCTACCATCTTCGGATCTACATCATACTTCTTAAGAATATTCATATAGGTATTGATCGTCTGTGGATCTGTTGCATGAAGACTTGATGCATTGATTGAAATCGGAACCTGTTGTTTTCCTTCTTGTTTCTTTCTGGCGATAAATTTCACGACCGTCTCAAATACATAAAAGTCCAATTCTATGATCTTTCCATTATTCTCATAAACTGGGATAAATGCATTCGGACTTACTACCTCGCCATTTTCTCTCTCCCAGCGGATCAGTGCTTCTGCCCCTACGATCTCATGGTCTTTGATAGAATACTGTGGCTGAAAATACACTTTAAACTGCTTCGTTTCCATTGCCTCTTTCATCTCATTGACGATCTGATTTTCCAATACTCTTTGTCTCTGCATCTCATCATCATAGAATCTTACACTGCATTTCCCATCGATCTTAACTCTTTGCCTTGCATAATTCGCCGCATCAATTGCAAATGACGCACTCATACATTCTGGCGTCACATAATAAATTCCTGTTCTTAAAATCACATTCGACTTTGGAAATCTTTCCTTCTGCTCTAACATAAACTCCTGATTGATCTTCTGAGTTTCTTCTATGATCTTATCATAGTCATCTTTTTCATAGGAGACAGATCGGAACATTAAGAATTGATCCGAAACGATCCTTGTAAAATAAAGACTGTGTTTATTTTCCGCTTTACTTATCACAGATGCGCAGAAATCCTTTAATAACTGATCTCCTATAGAATACCCATACTTGTAATTAAACAGTTTAAAATTATCAAAATCTGTATACATCATCAGATAATTCTGGTCTTTATTCGCAAGGATCACACGCTCTACTTCTTCATGAAATCTTCCAAAAGATATCAGTCCTGTCAAAGTATCATGCTCCATCCTTGTAACTGCTCCCTGATAAATATGGTTCATGATCTGATTTTTCTCTGCATGTGCAGATATGATCTTTGTAACTTCAGATAACTGTTTTAACATCTCATCCGACCAGTTCCTCTTTTCGTTACATATGACATAAGAAATCGCACCTGTGTATCGTCCTTCACAATACATAGAACCATATACGACTGTCTTTGCATCTCCCTGCATGAACAGTTTCTTTGCATCTTCTGAATAATCTTTCATATTGTCATGATGAAGTACCAAAATGCCATTGTCATCATAATCATTAAACAATGTAAGAAAATCCTCTTTATTAAACCGGGCAGCTGATTCTAAAACCTTTGGGATTCCTTTCCTTGTCCATTGATAATCTGAATGTACTTCCTGATTCTTGATATCTGTCTGTATCACCGTAATACGATCAAGTCCAAGTCTGACTCCTATCACTTTCAATAACATCTGAATCGCCTCATCAAAGTTATTGGTCTTCTCAAAGATTTCAAATGCCGTTGCTACAATATCATTCTGGAAATAACGAGCATCGATCACATCTTCGCTCTCTTCCTCTTTTGATCTAAGAAACGAAAAATGCTGCAGACTATCACAATAAACGTATCGGTTCCTTCCTCTTTCTTTTGCCTTGTAAAGTGCTATATCTGCATTCTCAAACAACTGATCATACGTATAATCAGATGTATTCTCTGGCAGATAACAAACACCTGCGCTGCAGGTAATCTTAAAATCGTCTTTATCAAATTTCAATTCACGAACAGCCTTCATCAGATCAACATTCTTTCTGACCAGTTCAATGTTCGAAGTATCCTGAACGAATATAACAAACTCATCTCCGCCTGCTCTCATGACCACACTGCTTTCCTCATCAAATATCTCTTTTAAGAGATTGGCCAATACAATGATGACCTCATCTCCAAATAAATGGCCGTATCGATCATTGACGGATTTAAAATAATCAACATCTAACACGATCAGCCCACAGCAGTCAAATGGATTTTTATTATTTAAATATTGATTGATCAGTTTTTTAGCATATGCCTGATTATAAAGACCTGTCAATGAGTCCTTTCTTGCTTCTTCTTTTAAACGTTTTTCTACTTCCTTTTGTTCTATGATATCTCTGGAACTTCCAACAAGAATCAGTTTCCCTGTTGTTTCATCAAACATCTTTGTTAATTCTACAATAGTTCTTTTGACTGTTCCATCATTTTCAATCTCTCTGATCTCAATGGATTCGTCTTTTGCTTCCCTGTATAATTGTTTTATTTTTTCTCGATCTTCTGGATGAATTCTGCTCTTGTGATCAATATAGTCCATATAGTCTGTTACTGTCTTTGCAATATGGAATTTATCATCATATACTACAAGCGTGTCCTCATCCACAAGATATTCAAACATTCGAATTCTGGATTTTTTTAAAACTGTTGCCAGTTTCTTTATTTGTTTTTCATTAACTTGTAGTTTTTCCATATCTTACCTTTTCTCCCATGTCATCGTCTGGTATACCATTTCCCTATGTTATCCTATGTTAAAAGTATACAATGAATTGCTTCGAAACACAATCGTATTCATCTGCTTTTTTTCTTTCATTGATTTTTTGTTTCAGCTACTTATAATATAGATAGTAGCTGCAAGTATAATTTCAGATTTTAGGAGATTTTTATGTTTAAAGACTTAAATACCCGAATTCCCAAAAGGATAGAGCAAGAAAAAGAAAAGGTATCTGCCGTACTGATCCCTCTGATCAAAAAAGAATCTGGATACCATATCTTATTTGAAATCCGTTCCAACAAACTCACTCACCAGCCTGGAGAAATCTGTTTCCCTGGCGGCCGGAGAGAACCTGACGAAACATCCATGCAGGCTGCGATCCGCGAAACCTGTGAAGAGTTATTAGTTTCTGAATCAGATATTGAATTTTACGGACCTTTAGACTATTTTTTATCTCCTGCTGGTATGCGAATTGATGCTTATCTTGGAGAATTAAAAGATTATAAAGGGCAATACAGCAAAGACGAGGTTGCTGAGATTTTTACCATTCCATTAGAATTCTTCCAGAACACAAAACCGAAACGTTATTATAATAAAGTAAACATGCAGCCAGAAGATGATTTTCCATTTGATAAGGTGCCCGGTGGAAGAGATTATCCTTGGGCACGTGGGAAGTATGAAGTGTTGTTTTATGAATATGAGGAGCATATTATCTGGGGGCTTACGGCGAAGATTTTGTATTATAATTTGAAATTAATCCAGTAGGACAGTTCTCCTTATCTAAAGCTAATTGTCATTTACAACAATTTCTTTCGAATTGTTCATACTTTGTATATTGAATGCTTCCTTCTCCTCCACTTTTGGTGTATGATAAACCTTGATTGTTTGTATACAATTAGAAAAAATCAAAAAGGAGTTACCATCACATGAATACTTTTCAAAAGTTTATTCAATATTACAAACCTTACAAAAAAGTCTTTATTTTCGATCTGATCTGTGCGGCATTTATCAGTCTTGTTGATCTTGCTTATCCTCAGATCCTTCGTTCTCTTACGAAGACTTTATTTCTTAAGGATGCTTCCACAATCCTTAAAACACTTCCAGTAATCGGCGGCATCTTATTTGTCTGCTATGTTTTTCAGGCATTTTGTAAATATTATGTCAGCTGTCAGGGACATATCATGGGTGCCAGAATGGAACGTGATATGCGCCGTAAATTATTTGATCATTATGAGAATCTTTCTTTTTCCTATTATGATCAGCACAATACCGGACAGATGATGAGCCGTCTTGTCTCTGACCTGTTTGATATTTCTGAAGCAGCCCACCATGGACCAGAGAATTTATTTATCTCTCTTGTAAAGATCATTGGGTCCTTTATTTTCCTGTTTATCATTCAGTGGAAATTAGCGATCATCCTTCTTGTGATCGTTTTACTTATGATCTTCTTTAGTGCAAAACAAAACCGCACCATGCAGGCTACATTCCTTGATAACCGCAGAAAGATCGGTGATATCAACGCATCCCTTCAGGATTCACTCGCTGGAATCCGTATCGTGCAGTCTTTTGCAAATGAAGATATTGAACGTGAGAAATTCCGTCTTGGAAATGAGGCATTTTTAGATTCCAAGCGTGATAACTATCGTGCCATGGGAAATTTCCAGTGTGGAAATACATTCTTTCAGGGAATGATGTACCTTGTAACACTACTTGCCGGAGGTTATTTTATCGCACTCGGCCAGATGAGTGCCGCTGACCTTGCAATGTATGCGTTATATATCGGAATCTTTATCAGCCCGATCCAGATTCTTGTAGAATTAACAGAAATGATCCAGAAAGGTATGTCTGGTTTCATCCGCTATCAGGCGATCATTGATATCGAACCTGAGATCACAGATTCTCCTGATGCAGTTGCCATGAAACATCCAGATGGAGATATCTGCTACCATGATGTTTCCTTTAGCTATGAAGACAATGAGATCGTATTAAATCATATTGATTTCACAATCAAATCAGGAAAATCCGTTGCCCTTGTCGGACCTTCCGGTGGTGGAAAAACAACAATCTGTTCTCTGCTGCCTAGATTCTATGATATTACGAATGGTTCCATCACGATCGGCGGACAGAATATCAAAGATATGAAGTTAGAAAGCCTTAGGAATTCCATCGGTATTGTACAACAAGATGTTTACCTCTTCGGTGCAAGTGTCAAAGAAAATATTGCCTATGGAAAACCTGATGCAACATTTGATGAAATTGTAGAAGCCGCTAAGAAAGCAAATATCCACGACTTTATCATGACACTTCCTGATGGATATGACACTTTCGTTGGAGAACGCGGTACAAGATTATCTGGTGGACAAAAACAAAGAATCTCCATCGCAAGAGTATTCTTAAAGAACCCACCGATCCTGATCTTAGACGAAGCAACCAGTGCATTAGATAATGAAAGTGAACAACATATCCAGAAGAGTCTCGATGCTCTGTCAGAAAATCGAACAACGATCACCATCGCCCACCGTCTATCAACGATCCAGAACGCAGACGAAATCCTTGTTATCGATGGACAGACGATCAAAGAACGCGGAACTCACGAAGAACTCATTACTTCCGGTGGGCTTTATGCAAAATATTACTATATGAACAAATAAGACCGTTCACATGGTTATCACACCAATTTGTTTAGAACTGTTTATAATTTCTTTAGAATTGTTCATACTTTATACATTGAATCAACTGAGGATTTTGGTATACTTAAAACATAGTTTTTCATATATATTTTTTAATCCTCTCTTTTCAAAGAAAGCAACCGCTCATGAAACATGGGCGGTCTTTTTATATTATAATTTATAAATATTTTTTCAACATATCTTTCACACATTTTTCTATCTGATCAATAATATCTACACATATTTCTTTTTTCATCATACAAAACCTGTAATGTTTTAGTTTTGCTCATTGATAACCTCCTGAATATTTCGATATGGCACTTGCGTAAAAATATTTCGAAGTTCATCTGCAATATCCAAAGCCATCGCTATCTTGGTTAATGAAATCAACGAAATCTGTCCTGTTGTCTCAAATCGTTTGATCGAACCATAACTTACACCACTCATAGAAGCTAACTTCATCTGAGAAATGGCTCGCCGCTTTCTTATCTTTCGGACTCTTTGTGCAAGTTTCTGATCCAATTCTTCTGCTGTTTCCCACACCAATGCTTCCATTTATCCTCCCTCACTTTATAGATAATATTTTATCCAAAATCGCTTGTTTGTAGTTATAATAGATAATATTTTATCTATTAGTATTTTATCATTTATCTTTCTTTAAAACAAGTTTGCTTTGAATATATACAATTTTCTTTACAACTGTTTATAGATTCTTTAGAATTATTCATACTTTATACATTGAATGAAACGAGGATTCTGTTATACTTAAAACATAGTTTTTCATATATATTTTTTAATCCTCTCTTTTCAAAGAAAGCAACCGCTCATAAAATATGAGCGGTCTTTTTATTTTTTATTCTTCTGCTTTCGCAATCTTTACTAATCTGCTTGTTCCAAGCCTATTTGCTCCAAGCTCAATAAATTTTTTGGCATCATCAAAAGAACTGATTCCTCCTGCTGCCTTAATCTTCACATTTTTCCCTACATACTTTTTAAATAACGCAATATCCTCAAATGTTGCTCCTGCTGTTGAAAATCCCGTAGACGTTTTAATAAAATCTGCTCCTGCCTCTGTCACGATCTCACACATTTTAATTTTTTCTTCTTCTGTCAACAGACAAGTTTCAATGATAACCTTTAATATTTTTTCTCCACATGCACTTTTTAATAATGCAATTTCTCCTTTGATTTTTTCAAAATGCTTATCTTTTACATCTCCAATATTAATGACCATATCAATTTCATCTGCACCATTTAATAATGCATCTTTCGTCTCATATTCTTTCACTGCTGTCGTACTATATCCATTTGGAAATCCAATAACTGTACAAATGGCCATCTTCCCATCAACATATTCTTTTGCCCGTTTTACATAAGATGCGGGAATGCATACAGATGCTGTCTGATATTTGATCGCATCATCACAGATTTCCTTAATCTCATCCCATGTTGCTGTCTGGGATAATAGTGTATGGTCAACGGTTTTAAAGATATCTTCTCTCGTCATAATGATCTCCCTTCTTTTGAAGCTCGCTTGTTACTTTTGTTAATTGCGGTATAGAGGATTGAGCCCCTAATGTCTGAACTGATATTGCAGATGCCATGGAACTTATTTTTAGTACATCATAAAAATCAAGTTTCTTATGCATTCCATATGCAAATGCACCATGAAAAATATCTCCTGCACCATTTGTATCGATTGCTTTTACTTTAAATGCTGGCATATGTATGATTTTTCCATCTCTGCGATATAATAATCCTTTTTCTCCAAGTGTAATCACTGCATGTTTATGATTAATTTTTTCTACTTCTTCGAAAACTTCGCATGTTTTCTTTGAATTATCAAGATTGATTTCCATTCCTGTATACTGCCTTGCAAAATCTTCAGAACATACCAGATAATCTACTTCTTTTGCTACCTGCATCGTACTTTCCCTGCATGTTCCTGCATCTATAACAGAGATTGCTTCTTTGTAATGATGAATCGCTTCCACACTAATCTCAGGTTCGTGTCCGTCGCTTAAAATGACAGATACATCAACATCTGGATATGTATACTTAACATTTTTTCTCTCTCCTGGGAAATTAAAAAGTGTCCTTGATCCATTCTCCTGATTAGAAAAAATATAACTATGCGGTGTCTCAATCTCGTCATCCGGAATCAAATAATTTGTTCCGATCCCCACCTGTGCAGCAATTTCTGCTAAACGCTTTCCATAAGTATCATTTCCAAACCGGCTGATCAATTCTACATTTTCTCCCCACATTGCACAGAGATATGCTGCATTAAATGCAGGGCCACCTCCACATTCTTCCTTGTGTATCACTCGATATTTCTGATTTTCACGAATTGCCCCATCTAGTGGAATCGTAATATCATAAGCGGACTGTCCGATGCAAAAAATAGTTCCCATTTATTTCTCCTTTATTCTTTGACAAGATCACATAGTTCTTGAATAATGGCTGGATAATCAATCTTCGAAAAATCTGTCACATTTATTTCAATCAAGTGCCCTAATTCAAAGGTTCCATATCCTCGGTTTTTGCATCGATCCATAAAAATATCATATGTTACAAAACAATCTGCCTTACTCCGATCTTCTAAAACATCCCCTTTATGATAACAGGATACCAAATGACTCAAATGTCTCTTTGGATCTAAATCTCTCTTTTGCGAACGTTTAAATAAAACTTCAAGATCTCCTATTAATCGAAATGTGACTACTTGATACCCATATGTTTCCGCAAGATTTTTAATCTTATCTTTTTGTTTATCACTAAATGGATAATCTGAAATAATGGAATCTCCACATTTAAGATCCTCTTCCATAACTTCATAGTACTGTTTCCAGCTCTGATTTTCAATTGCTATTTTTTCTTCCATATTATTAAATCCATATTGATCAAATAATTTTTCTTTCATATCATCCTGTGATACGATTAGAAAATCTGGAAGTTTTTCTAATATCTTATTACAAAGATAGCTCTTCCCTGTTGCAGGATAACCTGCGAGCAATACTATTGTTTTTTTCATTTCTGTCTCCTCCGATCCAAAATAAATATCCTGCTAAAAAGTTAAAATGCGGCAGGGATTTATTCCTCCCTGCCGCACCTGATGAATTATATAATATAAGAGGTTTACTTAAATTGTCTCATTCTATAATTTGAATAAAGAAGCTTTTTCCATAACGATTTCTTTAATTCTATCGTTGGCTGGTCCTAAAAGATTTCTTAAAGATGTCAGTGGTGTTACATCATCCGCTGTGAATGTTTTGCTAACAACTTCGATGTAATTTTTATTTAATTCTGTTCCAACGTTGATCTTCTTCATTCCTTCACGTACACAACGTTTCATATCTTCATCAGATACTCCTGTTCCTCCATGAAGAACTAATCCTACAGGTCCTAATTTAGCTTTTAATTCTGTTAATAATTCATAGTTGATCTTAGCTTTAGATTTGAACTGACCATGTGTTGTACCAATAGATACTGCTAATGCATCTACATGTGTCTCATCAACATAATAAAGAGCGTCTTCTGGTTTTGTATACATTGCTGCATCTTTTTCTACTACAACACCTTCTTCAGCTCCACCAATAGATCCAATTTCACCTTCTACAGAAACACCATGTGCGTGAGCATATGCTACAACTTCTTTTGTATTTTTGATGTTTTCTTCGATTGGTAATGCTGATCCATCATACATTACAGAAGAATATCCAAGATCAATTGCTTTTTTCAAAGCCTCAACACTTTTACAATGGTCCATATGAAGAGCTACGCTTACTGAAGATTTTTCTGCTAAAGCTTTCACAGCTGCGATCAGTGGTTCAAAACCAATATATTCAGCTGTTCCAAGAGAAGTCTGGATAATGATTGGAACATTAAGTTCTTCTGCTGCTGAAATCATTGCTGGAAGCATCTCAAAACAATGTAAGTTAAATGCTCCAACTGCTCCTTTACCTTCATTTTCTTTAAATAATTCAATCAAATTTTTATACATTTCTTTTACTCCTTTAATCTTGCCTATACGTTACGAATGAATTATATGTTTGCGGGGAGAAAATTCTCCCCGTAAATGTTAAGCATTTCCTCGGATCATATCCTTTGACATCTGCATCAGACTTTGAACCTTATCCATGTATTCCTTTACTTTTTCGTCATCTTTTGCTTCTGCTGCTTCCTGACGTTTTTTATTGTAAAGTTTCATCAGATCCGTACTTGCTTTACCATGTTGTTTGCACAATTCCAAGCTTTCTTCATAATATTGAATTGCCAGATCTGTCTCTTCAGCCTGTGTATACAAAGATCCGATTTCATTTAATAATGAAACTTTTTCATCTCCTGTTTTGCTTTCTAATTCGGCTACTTTATCTGAAGCTTTCGCGATCAGTTCCTCTTTATTTACAACAGGAGCTGTCTGCTCTTGCTTCTTTTCTTTCTTCTTTTTACCAAAGAAAAACATTGATCATCCCTCCTGTATGATTTCTATAATGACCTTTTTGCTTCTTAATCTTAGAAGATTCCTGCAATAGATTTAATGATCATGAAGAAGAATCCTGTTACTACAGTATCAACGTCTGTACATGTCATGTTCTGGAATCCAATCTGTCCAAGCATTGGGGAAAGCAGAGCTGGTAAGATCATGATGAAGATACCATGTGCAATACATCCAATGATTGTTCCTCGACGTCCACCAACCTGGTTAGCAAAGATACCTGCTGTACCACCTGCAAAGAAGTTACTCATAACTCCTGGTAAGATCATTGGTAATCCAAGCATTGGTGTTAAGAACATACCGATGATAGATCCGATTGTTGTAAAGATAAATCCTAAGATTACTGCATTTGGTGCATATGGGAATAATACTGGGCAGTCTAAGGCTGGTTTTGAATTTGGAACCAGTTTCATAGAGATTCCCTGGAAAGCTGGTACTAATTCAGCTAACAGTAAACGAACACCTGCCATTAATACATATAAACCTGTTACGAACTGTAATGCCTGTAAGAACATGAATACGATGTAGTTTGTAGAGCCTGCATATTCAGCACAAGCTTTAGGTCCTGCAAAGATTGCTACGATTAAGTAAAATGGAACCATAACTACCATTACTGATAGATATGTATCCTGTAAGAACTCAAGACTCTTAGGTAATGCAACATCTTCTGTTGATTTTGATTTGTCCCCTGTTAATTTAGAAATTAATGCCGTGAACATATATCCAAATGTACAGAAATGTCCTAATGCGATATCATCACTACCGGTAATCTGTCGCATAATTGGTTGTGCAAATGCTGGCATTAATGTTGCGAATGCCCCACCAACAATTGATCCAACAACAATCAGTGGAAGTCCTCTTAATCCACAGAAATAAGCGAATACTACACAAAGTGTTGATTCCCATAATAAAGCCTGTCCTGTTAAGAAGATGTACTTAAATGGTGTAATACGAGCTAAAATAATGTTAACTATAAAAATACCTGCTAATGTAATGGCAATTTCTGATCCAAGTCCTAGATCTGTCATTGCCTGACCATTGATACCTTCAATGGATGCTACCAAACCTTTAAGTCCAAATGCTTTATTAAACAAATCTCCAAAAATTGCTAATGATCCCTGGATAACACTAGAACCTGCGGACAATACTAAAAATCCTAAAATTGTTTTCATTGTTCCTGATACAACTGTACCAATTGGTTTTTTCTGCAATACTAAACCAAGTAATGCGATCAATCCTACAACAACAGATGCCTGTGTCAGGATATTCTTAATAATAAAATTTAAAACCTGCATTTTTTCTCCTCACTCTCTCTTTTGCTAGTTTTATAAAACTCCGAGATCTTTTAAAACTGGTGTTAGTTTTTCTTTGATCTCATTTTTATCGACCAGTCGGTCGAGAAAAATCGTTGGACAATCCAATGTGTAGCGTTCAAACTGCTTTTCGAAATTCTTTCCTGAAAGAATAATATCAGCCTTTGCTCCACCTACACTGGAGATATCTGTGTGGTCAAGTTTTGCCTCCACACCAAGTTCTTTTAATACGGCATCAACACTCATCTGACACGCAAAACTGCTTCCTAGTCCTGCTCCGCATACTGTTAAAATCTGTAACATAGTTTTGTCTCCTTTCTTTTTTAAAACTATTTTTCTTTGATAACTTCAAGTAACTCTTCGTAAGTCGTTGCTTTCGCTATATCATCAATGAGTCCGCGTTCTACAAACTCAACGATCATCTTAAGAATATCCATGTGACTTTCGCTGTCTACAGCTGAGAAACAGATCATCACTTTTACCTCACTGTCATCGCCTTCAAATTTCACTGGTTCTTCTAATGTAATCAGACTGCAGCCGATTGCTAATGCTCCTTCCTCTGGTCTTGTATGTGGCATAGCCAATCCATCTGCAATGATAATGTAAGGTCCTAATTCTTTTATCGCAGAAATAATACCGTCAACATAAGACTGTTTTGCACATCCTTGTTCCACAAGCATTCCTGCTCCAATTCTTACAGCTTCCTCCCAATTTGAAACCTTCACATTCAATTTGACATTATTTTTATTTAATACTAGTGATTCCATGATATTTCCTTCCTATTCATTCCTTTCTAAATGACGAATAAATTCATCATAATCTTTATCTTTAATCAATTTTGTAACCCCTTGATTTCCAATTAAATACTGATATAACCGTTTAAATACAACTTCCCACATATTGTATTGACTCTTTGGAACATTCAATAAAAGTACCACTTGCACTTTCTCATTTTCCCAAAGAATCGGTTTCTTTAAGATCATGACGGATACGACTGCTTCACCGGAATCGTTAGACATTGCATGTGGTATTGCAACCATATTCCCAAGTTCCGTCGTAGCCATTTCTTCTCTTTTAAATACAGATTGGCTTGCTTCCTCACTTATAAGTGAGCGTACCTGCATTTCTTTTGTCATATATTCAAGAATTTCTTCCTTATTTTTGAATTCCACATCATAGAAAAATAATTCTTTTCTAAATATTCTTCTGTAATCGATAGAATCTTTCTGATCTTCTTCTTTTAAAATATTTCTTATTACCTGTATGTCTGTTTCATCCAGAAATAGGTTAATTTTCTTTATTTTGTCAGATTGAAAGTCAAAAAGCTCCGCTGTGGTCAATACAAGATCCACCTGATCAATCAACTCTTTTGTTACTTCCTGCTGTGAACAGGTTTTTATTACTTCAATTTTATGTCCAAAATTCTGTTCTATCTTTTCTTTTATCAGCATTGCTGTTGCAACACCCGCATAACAAACAATAATCGCTTTCTTTCTTGGCTTTTTCTCATTTAACCCTTTTCTCTCTAATGAAGCTCCAAAATGCATCGCAAGAAATCCAATTTCATTTTCCTGTGTTCTGTACTGGAAATTTTCTTCAATCACTTCTCCTGCGATTACCGCAAGTTCAAATGCCAACGGATACATATTCTTAATTGAATCTAAAAATTCATTTCGAATATTCATATCAAAACGCATCCTCTGAAGTGCTGCACTTAAGTGCATTGCCAGTCCATTGATCAGTTGTTTGTCATCTGACAGATCAATTTTTGTCTCTTCTTTGATCCTTATTAAGATTTTTTCAATTTCTTTTTTATATTCGTAATCATCTTTTGGATCATCGATTAAAAATCTTTGACTTGATATCAGATGCTGCGTCAAATAATAAACTTCATTTCCTAAATCTACACCAAATTCTTTTTGAATTCGTTTGATGATTTCCTTTGCACATTCAAATTCAACTTTCTTTTCGAATGTTTCAATATCACTTTTCTCATACGTTACACTTTTTTGCCTTGCAAAACGTTTCAACATGATCAGACTATGTATCAAAACATTCTTAAATGCTAAATCTGTAAGTCTTAAGTTGTAAGCAGAAATCACATCAAGTAAGATAACTCTTAATTTTTCAATTTCCTGCTCTTTGAAAATACTCTGATAAAATTGGTTTTCTTCGATTTCAAAATATCCTTTACTATTAAAGATATATTCTGAAATACAATATCTTATCTTCGCTTCATCCCCTACGATCTTTACACCATCTTTTTTTGTAATGCTGGTTTTTAGATCATAATTTTTTAGGATTTTATCAATACTTCGAAAATCTTTTTTCAAAGTAGAAGTACTAATGAAAAGTTCTTCTTCCAAATCAAAAAACTCTATCTTTTCTTTCCTTCCATTTAAGGATGACAATAGTAATTTTGAAATAATGTATCTTACTCTGTCTTCCGGTTCGGAGGGAATGATGTTTTTAAAATCTTTTTCTCTTTTGTTTTGTTCCATTTCCTCTTGAAATGCTAAAAACTTTTCCTGATCTTCAATCTTTAAATAATAACCTTGTCCAATCTCTGATGCGACATTTGCACCATAATCTTCCAATGTACGATTTAAATCTTTGATGTCATTTCGAATGGTTCTTGAAGAGACTCCGATTGAAACTGCCAGATTATCTCCAGTCACACATTCTTTGTTTTTAAGCAGTAATTTCAAGATCTGGATACATCTTTTGTTTGATATTTCCATTACTTCTCTCCTTCTGTATTAAATTATATGCAATCATATCTTTAGAATATAGTTCGTCTTTTTCCTCTTAAGGCGGAAAAAAAAAGACGAAACTTCCGCCTTTAATTTTGGGCTGAAATTCCGTCTTTTATCATTCAAATAACAAAACAGGGTTGAGAACTTATGTCCCCCCTAATTTTTTTACAAAATTTATATGAGTTCAAATTCTGTCTTTGTCTATCAATTATCTGATTTTGAGTAAATACTCTCCCGAATATAATAGTCCAAATTCTCTATGGCTGTCTTCTCAATAAATTCTTGTTTTTATATATTTTATTTTTTCAGCTGTACACTTCGTGTATATGATGAAATATAAATAAGAAACCGGAAAATCAGCATTGGAATTCTGCCGTAGTTTTTACGGAATCGCAGCCGAATTGGTGCATTGTCTGAGCTTAGAAGATAATATTTCTATATTACCCTCAAAGCGAGTTATGCAAGGAAATTCGGCGAATAAGCGTTCTGTAAAAACTGCGAGCATAATTCCCTAGCTGATTTTCCGGTTTCTTATTTATATTTCATCATATACTCAAAATCTACTGCTTAATCAATCAAATCTTACTGCTGAAAAGCATTAAGTAAATTAGGAATCATCTGTTTCTTACGTGACATAACCCCAGGCAGAACCGCAATCTTATCCTCTGGTGTCACATCAAATCCACGTTCGATCACTTCTTCTGCATCTGGTCCACAGATCAACAGATGTGTTGTCTCTTCTAAAATATTTGTTAACATGAAGAATACATAATCAAGTCCCTGTTCTTCTTTTACAGAATCCATGTACTCAAGGATTGGTGCTTTGATATCATCTAATTCACCCTGATCCATAGATGTAATTTGTCCAACACCGAAGTTAATTGTATCAGCATTGAATTTCTTATAATCCATGTAGAAGATCTCGTTCGGAGTCTTTCCACTTAGGTCACTTCCAGCGCGGAACATTGCTTTCGCATGTTCTTCTACATCTACACCAGCGATCACTGCTAATTCTCTTGCGATCTGTTCATCTAATGGTGTACATGTTGGAGAACGGAACATTAATGTATCAGAAAGAATTGCAGAACACATTAATCCTGCCATCTCTCTTGTGATCTCAATTCCCTGTTCACGATACATCTGAGCAATGATCGTTCCTGTACAACCAACTGGCTGGTTTCTGAAGTAAACTGGAGATACAGTCTCAACACTTCCGATTCTGTGGTGGTCGATGATCTCCATGATCTCGCATTCTTCTAAACCTTCTACAGCCTGAGATACTTCATTATGGTCAACTAAGATCAGCTGTTTCTTGTTAAATTCTAAGATACGACGTCTGGAAATGAACCCTACAAATTCGTTATCTGCATTTAATACAGGGAAGTAACGGAAACGTTTCTTTGTCATCTCTTCTTTGACATCATCAATGTAATCTGTTTCGTTAAATGATACGATCGTATCTGTTGCCATAATGTAGGATACTGGCATAGCCTGGCAGATTAGGCGGCTGGCTGTGAATGTATCATATGGTGTTGTAATGATACGGCAGTTATTTTCTTTTGCAAGTGCTAATACTTTATCACTTACTTCTGTTCCCATACATACAACGATACACTGTACACCTGTCTGGATCGCACCGATCTGTGCATCTTCACGGTTTGCAACGATCACTGTATCTTTTGCTGTTACGAATTCTTCCATTGTATCAACGCTTGCTGCAGATACTGTTAATTTACCTTCTGTGATATATCCTTCGATATCTCCTGTCTGAAGTGTTCCATCTAATGTTTCAACTACATTTTTGTAAGGTGTTTTTGATTTTGCTAAGATTTCATTATCATAAACATCCATGTCTGCTTTTAAAACATCACTGATAGAAACAAGACCGATCATTTTCTTTCCATCTAAAACTGGAAGAGACACGATCTTTTCTGTCTGCATCAGCTCACGTGCAGCTTTTAAGGAATCTGTTGGTTTTGCCCCTTTGACAAGGTTTAAGTTTACATCAGTAAGTCTTGGTCTTACATCACTGACATATTTCGGATCTTTGATTCCAAATGTGTCAAGTACATATCTTGTCTCGCCGTTGATATTACCGGCACGATATGCTTCGTAACCATTTCCTTCCACCTGATTTTTTAAGTTTGCATATGCGATCGCAGAACAGATTGAGTCTGTATCCGGATTGCGATGTCCAATTACGTATACTTTTTTCATTGGTCCTCCTTCTTTCTTGGCAGCCGTATCGTGAATGTCGTATACTCATTCTGGCTGTTTACTTTGATAGTTCCATCATGAAGCTCGATGATCTCCTTGGCAATAGCAAGCCCAAGACCTGCCCCGCCAGTTTCTGATGATCTCGCTTCATCTAATCTGTAAAATTTCTCAAACAGGTTATTTAATTGATGTTCCGGTATTGTCTTTCCCTGATTTCTGACAATAATATCTGCATCATCTCCATCGATCATCCCATAAACTTCGATCAGTGAATTCGGATAACAGTATGAAACTGCATTCCTCAGCAGATTCTCAAAAACCCTGGCAAGCCGGTCCGGATCACCATAAATTAAAATTTTATCATCTACCTCTATCTTCCACTCTAATCCTTTCTGCTTAAAAACTGCAGCAAAAGAATCCATAACCTGTTCAAGCAGAACATAAAGATAAAATTCCTTCTTATCCAATGTAATATTCTGAAGATTATATCTGGTAATCTCAAAAAATTCATTGATCAGTTCACCAAGACGTTTCGCTTTCTCAAGCGAAATTCCAGTGTACTTTGCCCTTTGTTCTTCTGGCATATCGGGCGATTCATTCAACAATGATAAATATGCAATGATTGACGTCAAAGGAGTCTTTAGATCATGCGCAAGATACACAATAATATCATTCTTTCTTTGCTCACTCTCTTCTGCAATGCGCCGTTGTTCCTTTAGCGTTCCTTTGATCTCATTTAATTTATTCTCAAGTGGATTTAATTCCTGCGGAAGCAAAATACGATCTTTCGATTCATTTAAGATCATCTGGATTCCACTTTCCACCTGTCTTAAATATGTTGTAAATTTTGACATGCCCAGATAGAAGCTTAACAAAAGTAAGATAAAAAATCCAGCACCTATGATCATTGTTTTATTTTGTACAAAGATCAGACGATAAATCCGAATTGCTTCAATCTCATCCATTCCAATCCGTTCAAACATATAAACGATCGTTTTGGCAAACGGGTCCTGAAATACACCATCTACAAATATGTCAAGAACAAAATATCCAATACATGCAACCACAAGGCTGATCCCCAGTGTCTGCAGTATGATCCTTATCTTTAAACTTCTGTATTTACTCCTCAACTTTGTATCCAACTCCCCAGACTGTTTTGATCAGTTCTTTGTGTCCCATAACTTCTCCAAGTTTCTCACGGAGATGTCTGATATGTACCATCACTGTGTTGTTATTATTCTTAAAATATTTTTCTTTCCATACCTGCTCAAAAAGATTCTCTGAGCTTATGACTTTTCCACGATTTTGAGTTAAGATCCAAAGAATAGAAAATTCTAATGGTGTCAATGTGATCTCCTCTTCACCATATGTACACTGATGAGTTGCGCGATTCAAGATTAAACCTGCAATCTCCAAAGTATCTTCCTGATTTGCCCCGGACCCATCATTATATCTTGTAAATCTTCGAAGCTGTGCCTTAACTCTCGCCATCAGTTCCAACGGCTCAAATGGCTTCTCAATATAATCATCTGCTCCAAGCGTTAATCCATTGATCTTATCCATGGATGATACTCTTGCCGTTAACATCATCACTGGAAAGTTGTGTTTTAAACGGATCTGTTTTAAGATTTCAAATCCATCAATATCTGGCAGCATCACATCAAGGATAGCCAGATCGATATTCTCATGTTCTACGCATGCAAGCGCATCTTTTCCATTATAAAATTTAAATACGTTATAATTTTCATTCTTTAAGTATAATTCAATAAAGTCAGCAATTTCTTTCTCATCGTCTACCACTAATACTGTTGACTGTCTCATCTGCTTCCTCCTTATTTTACTCTTTGCCTCCGCGGATCACCTGAAATCTGTGATCATTTTCTTCCTCCTCGAGTTCTTCTCTGGTATGTCCTTTGAGTCCATACAATGGAACTGTCTTGTAAATTGTGCGGATCAGTTCACAAAGAGTTCTTTGTTCTTCTTTATCGTCTTCTCCTAAAAGGCTGATATATGCCTGTGCAATCTCTTCATATGTCAGGCCATTTTGAATCTTTACAACCAGTGATTTTACGATCATCATAACCTTATACTGGTCATCTTCCATGTTCTGCATCACAAAATCATATAACTCAGGAATTCCTTCCCAGTTTCCGATTCCATTTCCTAATGCAAGTTCCTTATACTGATCTTCATCATAAATTTTCCATGGAAGGTCATTGTGTAAATTCCACTGTATAAATACTTCATTCCTGTTTTCTACTTCCCTGCTTGCAAGTAATAATCTTAAATTCACCTGGTTTCTTAATAAAGTTCCTGACTGCCAGAACACAATACGATATAAAACAAATTCTTCCAGATCATCGTATGTCATATCTTCTATCATCTGATCTCTGATGATCTCATAACATTCATAAATATCTAAAATACCATATAAAAACAGCATTCCAAATAAAATATTCTCAAGTCTTGTATACTCACCCATCAGTTCCTGTGTGCGGTGACTCTTTAATGAAAAGAAAAACTTATCTTTTGCTTCCATATTAATAAGGATCGTATCATCTTCATAAGAAACAAATCCAAGAAAATGAAGCTGTTCCAATTCTCTTAAATACATCTGTGCTATGAGAGTTTCGCCTTCCATCTCCCAGCACTGTAATAAAAATTCTATTGCTTCCTGCTGCAGCATTCTTGCTACAAGCTCTGGTCTATCATAAAGTTTCTCTGCTATTTTCTCTGCCAGAGATATCTCTGCTTCTCCATCGTTAAAAGGAGCTCCAAGTCTCTCACATGTAACCATAAGGTTTACTTGTGGATTCGTTGCTAATTCTTCTACAAAAGTTCTTTTTGATGCTTCAATTCTTGCCATAACTTCTCCTGTCCCTCCTTCGACTTAATCCTATAAAGTATATCTTATCAGACATCTTCCGTCCAGCGGGACACTCAAAAAGATTTCTTTAAAATAATTCTCTGATTCTGTCTATCTGTTCTTTGGCCATACGATACCCCATATCATATGTCTGTTTTAATACATCGATGTCTTTTTCCAGACTCTCGATTGGATATTCTGGCCGCAAGATCACTGCTTTTCCTTCTTGTTCGAGTTTCTCACAAAATCTTACAGTCTTGTTATATTCAATATGTCTCTTTAATAAGAGTTCTGGTAAATGTGGGTATTTTCTCTTTAAGATCTTTGCAGTGAGTTTATGACTCTTACTGAGTTCCTTCTTATATCCTTCTGGTCTTGTCAGTACGATCAGATTCTTCTCATTCCCGTCTTTGATCGACTTTCTGATTGGAATCGGATCTGCAAGCCCGCCATCATAATATGGCTTTCCATCTACATAAATTGCTGGAAATACCAGTGGAATGGCACATGTTGCACGAAGCATCGTACACTTCTTGTCCAGTTTCATTCCGTCTTTGTATTCTACTTTTCCTGTCCATGCATTCGTAACTCCAACACGAATTCTTCCTTTATATTCATAAAATGTCTTCCAGTCAAATGGATATAATTTATTTGGGATCGTATCATACACAAAGTCAAGTCCAAACAAACTCTTCTCTTTTAACAGATTCCCTGCTCCTAAATATCGTTTATCATTTCTATGATTCATCAGAATCCTTAAATTACGTTCTTTTTGTTTTGATATATATGAAAATCCGTCACAGATCCCTGCTGATACACCGATCATATATGGAAACATGATATCTTCGTCTAACAATGCATCTATCACTCCGGCACTGAAGATCGGACGGAATGTTCCGCCTTCTAAAATAATACCTGGCATATTATGTCCTCCCATCGAGTTAAAAATGTCAACTTCCTTATAATCATCTATAACAAGTGACACTTAGTACATATTATATCACGTTTTTGTCTTTGAATGTTGCATTTATACAAAGATTTTTTTACAAGAATCCGAATTTTTTGTGAACAATATCAACGAAAAAATGACCTTTTTGGTTGATATCAGGGAATTTCGATGGTACAATGTTGATGTAACTAAAATGGGAGCTTAAAAGGTGGTACCTTAGCTGAGAGGAAACGTAAGTTTCGACCATGGACCTGATACGGATAATGCCGTCGTAGGGATTTGGATGCTATGAATACAAGACGAACTGTAAACAAGCATCAGATGCTTTTTTAGTTTGTCTTTTTTTATCTCAACATATATTGATGATAAAACATAATCAAAACCGAATAAAAGTCTCCCAAAATTTTTATATTTTGGAGGTATACAACCATGAATTACACAACACAGATGAACGCAGCAAGACAAGGGATTGTAACAAAAGAGATGGAAAAAGTCGCAGCTTATGAAGGAATTGATGTCAAAGACATCATGGCAGAAGTTGCCGCTGGTACGATCGTCATTCCTGCCAATAAGAACCATAAGTGTTTAAAACCTTTTGGTATCGGGAATTCATTAAAGACAAAGATCAACGTAAACCTTGGTACATCCAGAGACTGTTTAAACTTAGATGTTGAGATGGAGAAAGTAAATAAAGCTGTTGAGATGGGTGCTGAAGCGATCATGGATCTTTCTTCTTTTGGACATACTCACGTATTTCGTAAAAAACTTGTCAACGAATGTCCAGCGATCCTTGGTACAGTTCCTATCTATGATGCGATCGTTTATTACAACAAAGCACTCAAAGACATCACATCTCGTGAATGGATCGACGTTTTTAAGATGCATGCCGAAGACGGCGTTGATTTTATGACGATCCACTGTGGAATCAATCGTAATACAGCTGAACGTTTTAAAGCAATGAAACGTAAGATGAACATTGTTTCCCGTGGTGGTTCCTTAATCTTCGCATGGATGGAAGCAACTGGAAATGAAAATCCATTCTTTGAATATTATGACGAAATCCTCGATATCTGTAATGAATATGACGTAACCTTAAGCCTTGGTGATGCATGCCGTCCTGGATGCCTTGCTGATGCAAGTGACATTTCACAGATTGAGGAGCTGGTAACACTTGGTGAACTGACTGCACGTGCATGGAAAAAGGATGTTCAGGTTATGATCGAAGGTCCTGGACATATGCCAATGGATCAGATTCAGGCGAATATGAAGATTCAGCAGACGATCTGTCACGGAGCTCCATTTTATGTACTTGGACCTCTTGTCACAGATATTGCTCCTGGATATGACCACATCACGTCTGCAATCGGTGGCGCCATCGCTGCTGCATCTGGAGCAAGCTTTTTATGCTATGTGACTCCTGCAGAACATTTACGTCTGCCAAATGTAGATGATGTAAAAGAAGGAATCATGGCTTCTAAGATCGCAGCTCACGCAGCGGATATCGCCAAAGGTGTAAAAGGTGCCATGGACTGGGATAATCAGATGGCAGCTGCCAGACAGAAACTTGACTGGGAAAAACAGTTCGAACTTGCTCTTGACCCTGAAAAGGCGAGAAGATACCGTGAGGAATCTAAACCTGAAAGAGAAGATACCTGCACGATGTGCGGAAAGATGTGTTCCGTACGTAATATGAATGCCGTCCTTGCCGGAGAAGATGTGGACGTCATCTAAGAATTTATAAGCATCCAGACTGTTTTACAGACCTCCGGCAATATCAGATTCTATTTCTCGTATCTGAATATATATATGAAAGAAGGTACTTTTTATTATGAGTAATGAAAGAAATGGCTTCTCCAGCCGCTTGGGATTCGTCCTTGCAACGGCCGGATCTGCCGTAGGTCTTGGAAACATCTGGAGATTTCCATACCTGGCTGCCAAATATGGCGGAGGAACTTTTTTATTAATTTATTTAATCCTTACTTTAACGTTTGGATTTTCCCTGATGATCACAGAAGTTGCTTTAGGAAGAAAAGCCGGAACCAGTGCGATCCGTGCATTTGGACATTTCAATAAGAAATACACCTTTATCGGTTATCTTACAACATTGATTCCATTTATTATCTTTCCTTATTACTGTGTTATCGGTGGATGGGTTACAAAATATGCACTTGTTTCCCTTCAGGGTGGTATCCATGATGCTGCTTCTGATACATTTTTTACAGGATTTATCAGTAAATCTGCAGAACCTATGATCTGTGTTCTTGTATTTTTACTTATTACAACCTTAGTTGTTGCAGGTGGAGTCAAAGGTGGTATTGAACGTGTCAGCACGATCATGATGCCAGTACTGATCATCTTATTGATCGGTGTATCCGTATTCTGTATCACAAGACCTGGAGCTATGGCTGGAGTTGCGTATTATTTAAAACCTAACCTTAAAGACTTTAGTCCAACAACGATCTTAGCCGCACTTGGACAGCTGTTTTACTCTATGTCACTTGCCATGGGTATCATGGTAACCTTTGGTTCTTATATGCCAAAGAAATCCGATCTTGAAAAATCTGTCACACAGGTTGAGATCTTCGATACCGGAGTTGCTTTCCTTGCAGGACTTATGATCGTTCCAGCTGTATTTGTATTCTCTAACGGAGATTCATCTATGCTTGCAAAAGGTCCATCTTTAATGTTCGTTATGCTTCCTAAAGTATTTAACAGTATGGCATTTTCAAGCATTATCGCAGCTGTATTCTTTATTTTAGTGTTACTTGCAGCACTTACTTCTTCCATTTCGCTGCTTGAGACACTGGTTGCAGTACTGATGGATAAATTCCATATGAAACGTGGTACTGCCTGCATTACGATGTTTATTATTGCTTTATTACTAGCAGTTCCATCTTCCTTAGGATTTGGAGCATGGAGCAATATTACCATCTTAGGATTTGATTTCCTTGACTTCTTTGATTTTATCAGTAACAGTGTATTAATGCCGATCGCTGCATTCTTAACATGTATCTTTGTTGGTTATATTATCAAACCGAAAGTGATCATTGATGAAATTGAAAGTTCTGGAGAATTTAAGAGAAAACCTTTATTCCTTGTCATGATCAAGTATATCGCACCTATTTGCATTGTTGCTATTTTGGTGTTCTCTGTGCTTGAAGGACTTGGATTCATAACTGTATAAAAAATAAATACCTCATGGAAACGCGCTCTCGCTCGATTCGCACGTAGCTGTACTAAGCTCATGAACGATCTTACGATCATCCATTCGCTAAGTGCAGACGAGCTCATACGGTTTCCATGAGGTATTTATTTTTTCTGGAGAGTGTTGGCGAAACTTTTTGGGATTTCCTGTTTTATTCTTTGATTTTTCTGTTGTTATTTTTTGGAAATTATTATTGTAAATTAATTCCATTTATGTTATAACGATACTATATCGATATTCTTCTAAAATTAAATTCATAAATTTATAATGTTGTATTTTTATAGACATATGATAAAATGGAGGTAGGAATTGACAAAGGAATCGACCAGACAAGTTTACTATAATCGAACTTACAAAGATGTGTTGTTTGATAAGATCTTTTCAGATAAGAAAGCAATCCTTGAATTATATAATGCGATTGCACAAACTAAATATCAGGATGAATCCATGGTATCTGTTAATACGATCAAACGGGCTGTATTTCTTGGGATTGAGAATGATAAGTCGTTTATTATTGATGATATTTTGAATATCTATGAACATCAGAGTACTGTAAATCCGAATATGCCTGTTCGTGGGCTTATGTATCTTTCGGAATTGTATCGGCAGTTTATTTATGAGAATCAGTTGGATATCTATGGATCAAAACAAGTGTCCTTGCCACAGCCTGTTTATATTGTGTTTTATAATGGTGAAAAGAAACAACCTGAGCGACAGATTATTAGTTTAAGATCTGCTTTTAATGAAAGCTCATCTACTCTAAATGATTTTGACTTTCTAGATTTTAAAGCTGTTATGTTGAATATTAATTATGGCTATAACAAGAACTTGATGGAACGTTGTAAACCACTGAAGGAATATGCGATCTTTGTAGATACAATACGCAAGTATTTAAAAACAGAAAATAAACCAGCTATTGCAGCTAAGAAAGCTGTCGAAGAATGTATTGAACATGGAATTTTGAAAGATATTCTTCTTAAAGAGAAAGGAGTGATTGAAGATATGATTACTGTATGTTATGACGAAGAAGTTCATAAGATGAGAGAGGCGGAATATAATCAGGAATTAGGTGAAGCGAGGGGAAAAGAGATAGGAAAACAACTTGGTGTTCAACAAAGCAAGCAACAAATAGCTAAACGAATGCACCTAGCAGGTATGTCTTTAGAGCAGATTATGGATATTACTGAATTAAGTAAAGAAGATTTAGAAAAATTACTTTCTTCTGAACATCTATGACCTTTTAAATTTCACACTATATTACCCACAACCTACTGGTATGTAGATAAAAAGTGAAATACATGGTAGATCTAAACGATTAGAATTTCATAGGATTTTTTACAAAATCGCAGCAAACTTGGTGCAATGTCTGAGCGAAGCGAGTTTTGCAAGGAAAGTTTGCAAATCAGCGTTTTGTAAAAAATCCGTAATGAAATTCTTGTTTAGCTCTACCATGTATTTCACTTTTTATCTACATACACAATAGACTATATGGTATCAAATTAACTAACCTAATATTGTAATCAAGAAACTAGCAGATATCAGCACTAATGCCCCACCAAGTCTAGTAGCCATCTGTGCAAATGGTATCAGTCCCATTCGATCAGATGCGGATAATACTGCGATGTTTCCAGTACCACCCATACTGTTTGTACACAATCCAGCTGTGATCGCTGCTTCTACTGGGTAGAATCCTACGAATTTTCCGAATAATCCGGCGCATACTGCAACTGTTAAAATGATGACAACTGTGATCAGTAAAAATTCTGGTGTTAAGGCTGCTCCTAATACTTTCAGATTCAATAATGCGATTCCGATTCCTGCAAGTAAGGCGCTTGTGAAGTTCTTCATAACAAACTGGCTCCACTGTACTGCGGCTTCTTCGTATTTTGCTGGGATGAATCCTGCGATCTTGCAGATTACTACGACAATGATCATAAATGCGTAGGCATGTACACTTGGGAAGATCTTGCTGATCAGTGTTCCTATCGTGAAAAATACCATCGCCATCAGTAATCCCATTCCCATCACTGTATAGTCAAGTTTCATTTCTTTGCCTGCTTTTTTCTCATCTTTTGTTGGCATTAACTGTCCATTACCATTCATAGATGGAACGATTGTTCCTAGTTTTGCAATCAGTGCTGCACAGATGATTGCTAATACATTTCCTACAGCGGATGCTGGGATCATCTGGGAGATGATCTGGGCGCTGTCTCCACCGGTAGCTCCTGCGTAGATTCCTGATAATGGGATAACTCCTGCTCCCATACCACCGCTCATCATAGGAAGCGCAATGTAAAGGATCGTCTGCCCGAAACCGCGTCCTGTAATAATTCCCATAAGACCGGCCATTAAAACGGCACATGCCATGGAGAGGAAGGAGATTGGCAGAAAACGAACGGCGGCTTTCTTAAGAAGATCTCGATTCATTCCTAAAATACTTCCTGTGATCAACGCTGCAATATAGAAATCTAAGAATCCTACATTATTCATAAAATCTTTGCAGTTTTCTACAACTGCTTTTGGTAAGATTCCAAAGGTGGCGAAGGCTGAGGATGCGAAAATACAGAAGACTGCGCCACCTCCAAGATATGATCTGATAATTGGAATCTTATTTCCCATGAGGTTTAGGGCACTTCCAAGGATCATCATGACTGCTAATGCTCCTACCATATTTTCAGGAAGAATTCCTGTCATTGCGGCATATAAAATAACGACCGCCGCAATGATATAAACTGGTAATGACATACCCATAATCTTAATTTCATTGACTTTACTTTTTTTCCAGGCTTGCTGTCTGCACACTGCTTATTACCTTTTCCATGCTCCAATCTCTCCTTTCTTAAACTGATCTTATAATTTAGAAATTCCTAATTCTTTTGCTTTGGCTGCAACAGCTTCGGCTACGTGGCTTGCAACTCTTTCATCAAATGCTCCTGGGATGATGTATTCTTCATTTAATTCATCTTCTTTGATGATGTCTGCAATTGCATAAACAGCTGCAATTTTCATTTCTTCTGTGATATCTGTTGCCTGTGCATCTAATGCTCCACGGAAGACTCCTGGGAATACTAATACGTTGTTGATCTGGTTAGGGAAATCAGAACGTCCAGTTGCTACAACTCTTGCTCCACCTTTCTTAGCTTCATCTGGCATGATCTCTGGTGTAGGATTTGCCATTGCAAATACGATCGCATCGTCTGCCATTGTACTCACCATTTCTGCTGTTACGATTCCTGGAGCTGATACTCCAACAAAGATATCTTTTCCTTTCATTACTTCACTTAATGGTCCATGGATCTGTTCTTTGTTTGTCTTTTCAGCCATTTCTTTCTGTGCCTCATTCATCCATTCTTCTCCGACTGCAAGTGCTCCCTGACGGTCAACTAAGACTACATCTCCAACTCCGATCTCTAATAATAATTTACAGATAGAAATTCCAGCAGATCCTGCTCCGTTGATGACGATCTTTACATCTTCCATTTTCTTTCCAACGAATTTCACTGCATTTAAAAGTCCGGCTGATACAACGATCGCTGTTCCATGCTGGTCATCGTGGAAGACTGGGATATCTAATTCTTTTTTCAGTCTGCTTTCGATTTCAAAACATCTTGGTGCTGAGATATCTTCCAGATTGATTCCTCCAAAGACTGGTGCGATTCGTTTCACTGTCTCGATGATTTCCTCTGTATCTTTTGTATCTAAACAGATTGGAAAAGCATCGATTCCTGCGAACTCTTTAAATAAGATTGATTTCCCTTCCATAACAGGCATTGCAGCTTCTGGTCCAATATCTCCAAGTCCAAGAACTGCTGTTCCATCAGATACGACAGCTACTAAATTTCCTTTTGCTGTGTATCTGTAAACTTCTTTTTTGTCATCTCTGATCTTTCTGCAAGGTTCTGCAACTCCTGGTGTGTAAGCTGTACTTAAGTCATCTCTTGTTTTGACTGCTACTTTTGAAACAACTCCAATCTTTCCTTTGTTTTCCTCGTGCATTTTTAATGCTGCTTTGTTGTAATCCATTTTTGTGTCTCCTTTCGTTTTTCACATCCGTTTTTTTCTTTCTGACTACACTTTACCAGACCACGAAAAAAAGAAAAGTTTTTGAAATTATTGAAAGACTTTAGAAAGTAAAAAAAATGGTTTTAAGGCTTTTTTTCTTATATAATGGAATCAAAGGAGGAAGTTATTTTATGATGAAGAAATTATCAGTTTTACAAAAGCTTACTTTTTCATATTGCCTGCTTGTCCTTGGAATCATGATTTTAACTGGAATTTTTATTCTTCCAATTGAACTTAAAGGACTTGACCGCAATCTGGAATCGAATATCTCAAATACAGCTTCTATACTTTCTTATGATTCAGAGATCATTGACGGCCTGAATAAAAAACATTTTTCAAAAGAGCTGATCGATCGTATGGATACTTTATTTAAACAAAGTCCTGAAGATGTTGATTATCTTGTGATTGCAACTGCTGACAGCACCAGAGTCTATCATCAAAAGCATGAATATATTGGTAAACATTTTACTGGAAATGACGAACAAAATATCTTAAAAGGAACAAAACCATATATCACAACCAGACAAGGAAATAAAGATATTCAAAAACGTGCATTTCATGCAATTAAAAATAAATCCGGAAAGATCATTGGTTTTATCATGGTCAGTGCTTCTCTTAAGACGATTCATTATCAGCAGCACAAATTGATCGCCCAGTTTTTATTGATATTTGCATTTATTTTACTGATCGGAGTGATCACTGCCTATATCATTGCGAAAAATATCCGCAAATCCTTACTTGGATTTGAACCTGGAGCTTTTGCAAATATGTATTTACAACGAGAAGAGATTCTTGATAACCTCGATGAATTAATTTTAGCCGTCGACCGTAAAAGAAATCTTCTTTATCAGAATAAAACCTCAGAGACAATGGAAGATGCCAATTCTTTTTTTGCAAATCCGGCACTTACCAATCTGATCGATGAGGGATTTAGAACTGGAAAGTCCTTGTTTGGGCGAATGCTTGAGATCAGTGGTGCTTCATTATTGGTGAATCTGATTCCGCTTCCAAAACCCGGTAATCCAGAGGCCGTTCTTCTGATTATGCGCGATAAGACAGAGATTGCTTCTCTTGCCCAGCAGCTGAGTGGAACCAATCATGTGATCGATGCCTTACGTGCCAATACACATGAATATATGAATAAACTCCATGTCATTTCTGGTCTGTTACAGATTGGTTCTTATGATGAAGCCATCAATTTTATCAGTGATGTTTCATCCGATATTGAAAATGGATATCAGACCGTTGTAAGACAGATCAAAAACCGCACGATCGCAGCCCTGATCTTAGGAAAACAAAATCGTTCCAAAGAATTAGATATCGATTTTTGTTTAAGAAAAGACAGCACGTTAGAAGAACATAATCCATATCTTTCTACGAAAGAACTCGTAACAATCGTTGGAAACCTGATTGAAAATGCATTTGATGCAACCAAGAATGTCGAAGGAATCCGGCAGGTAGAACTTACGATCCGTTCCGATGAACATGGACTTATGATCTCTGCTGACGATACCGGGCATGGAATGAGTGAAGAACAAATTGAACGTATTTATGAAGGACAATATACAACCAAAGGAGAAGGCCATGGAATTGGTCTTCGTCTGATACAGGAAATCATTAAAAATCATGAAGGATTCCTAGATATCGCCTCCGATATCGGTTCTGGAACTTCCTTTACTGTGACAATTAATAAAAGGAGAAAAGGTTATGATTAAAACAGTGATCGTTGAAGATGACCTGATGGTCGCTTCTATCAATTCCCAGTTTGCAAAACGAAATCCAAATATTCAGATCGTTGCTACCTTTCATAATGGAAAAGACGCTCTTGAATATTTAAAAAGTTCGGATGCTGATCTTGTGCTTTTGGATCTTTATATGCCAGATTGTACAGGACTTGAGGTTCTTAGTGAACTTAGAAAAGAAGGCAGTGAGATTGATGTCATTATGATCACTGCTGCCAATGATGCAGAACATATCAACGAAGCCTTACAGCTTGGTATCGTTGATTATCTGATCAAACCATTTCAGTATGAACGCTTTGCGCAGGCACTTGATAAATATCTTGTCCGCAAGAAAGCAATGGAAAGCGGTGTATCATTTACACAGGAAGAGATTGACCGCCTTGTCAATGCCACTTCCCCAGCCGCCTCAACCAAAAAAGCAGAACTGCAAAAAGGTGTCCAGAAAAAGACTTTGGATAAGATCCGTGTCTGTCTTTCTGCTCATCCGGGAAATTATCTTCCTTGTGAACAGATTGCATCAGAAACCGGGTTATCCAGAGTTACAATACGACGTTATATGAACTTTCTGATCGAGGAAAATGAAGTAATCAGCCAGATTGATTATTCCACTGGCGGCAGACCTAGTATTTTATACCAGATTAACTTATAAGTAATTGCATTTTATTCTTGTTTGGAATTATTGTAGGAAAAAGGAAATTATTGTTGCATTCATAGTTGAAATATTGTACCATAGTTAAGAAAATATTAACAATTTCTTAACAATTAAAAAGAGGTGCTTAACTGTTAAAATAATCTTATAAAAATCCGTAAATATATGTTGAAGTTTATAATATTTATTGATAAAATAAATTATAAATATTATAAGGAGGATTTTCT